>Ga0265780_10000045_pt1 | contig 225547 bp, 249 predicted proteins | sample P1T30metagenome_FD_192432 | JGI IMG/M metagenome (GOLD analysis project Ga0265780, IMG submission 192432) | Plant litter microbial communities from East Loma Ridge, Irvine, California - P1 T30 | ecosystem: Environmental > Terrestrial > Plant litter > Unclassified | place: USA: California...
TATTTTTTAATCACTCATACACTAATTTATGAGTAAACTCTGACGCAAAATTTCAGAAAAAAATCATCAACAAAAATCAGTTTACTCATAAAAACCATACGTAGAGAAACGTGGCAGGGGGTAGGGCGGCCTTATGTTACAGGAGGGGGCCAAGGGGCCCCCGACTCTAATCTTTACAAGCGAAATTGTTGGGGGGAATTTTTGAGTATTTGAAAAGCTGTTGTAGTATAGACAATTTTACAGTCACATATAACTATTTTACAATCGATGCGCGATTGTGCTTTTATTACTGTAAAGGAGTTTTTACTATGCCAAGAAAACAAGAGCTTTCGAGCGAGATTGAAATGCTTACCAATCTCAAGGTAGTTTGCCAAAATTCGATTAACAGCTTAGCAATTGCCGGATTTAGTGGCAAAACGCCATCTACTTCGATCGCCGGTGAGGCGGCAGAAATGATTCTCATGACCTCGCAAAGCATTGGTCGAATCGACCGCATGATTCGAAAGGCCAAAAAAGAATTGAGCGAGATACCGGCCGAGTAACAGTAAACGTAGTACAAAAAGCTACGCTAGTTCAGGTGGCTTTTTTTTTTGTTCTTTTTAGCAACTTGTTGTTTTTCTTTTATGCCGGATAGTCAACATCCTGCAAGTGAAAAGTTACTAGGCTTAGGGATGGTGTAGAACCCCTTGATACTGGAGAGAACATGTCAAGCAACGAAGGAACACTTCTGAACAGGTTGTTCGATATCATCAGCCTTGGCACTGACGTCCCACCAAGGCGTCCGGTGATGGTGGCGCCCAGTGCGCTCGATCCGAAAGAGATCATTGCGCATCTGAACAGAACGCCGTACGAGTTCGTATTACATCACCCGCTGCCGGACCCAATGCCACCAATCGGTTTTACTCCCGACGACTTCGCGGAACCATTTCCCTTCAAAATGTGGGGTGCTCCGGTTTTCTACTCGGAAGGCACGGGGGTGCTCAATGATTTGTTCGAGAAGACGCTGCGGGATAGAGTACAAAGTAAGCTCGGTCTTCCTTCGGAGACCTTTCGCAAAGTCAATTGGGCTGGTATCAGTTCTGACACCTCGTTGGTTAATCAGTCGCGAGTCAATGCCCCCTTAAGGGAAATGGCTGCCGCGTTTTGCAAAATAGTAGAAGACGATTTGTTGGCAAGGATCGGCCGACCGGGCTACCACATTGAAACCATTGAAGTCGTCGGGCGCGGCTATCAAGGCCGCCGAGTACTGGGTGGCTCGATGCGCCAGAGGAAACGCCGACATCAACTAGCCTTTCTGCCTGTTCACAAAAAGGTTTCCAAGTTTGTTGAAGTCAAATGGGCATTAGAAGCACCGTCACCGCTCAAGAATAACCTTCCACCTAAAGAGTGAACCCGCCCATGCCGCCGAATAACGATAAAGCAGGCCCAGCTGCATTACGGCGTCGCATGATCGAGGAAGGGTTTATCAAACCTTCCATCGCTGACATCGTCCAACTCGTCCGTCCTGAAACCCCTGCATTTGTGCTCGATCTCGTGAAACAGGCAGAAGCACAAATGCAGGCGACGCCATCCCGCACTCCAGTGCTCTCAACTTAGGGAATAAAAGAAAAAATGAATTTGTTCTGGAAGATTATCGCCTGGATCGTCGCTCGACCGCGCATTGCGAATTGGCTCATCCAACGTGCCATGAAAACACCGTACCAACACATCCTGTCGCCCGACCACAGTGAAGTGTATATGTACCGGTTCTGGCTGTTCAATGGGTACCTGACCCAGGCTCAAAAAGACCGGTACAAAGCAGAAGGTAAGAAACTGCCGTGGCGGTTTCCTTACTCCATCCGTTTGCACCGGATCATGGTACCGGACTTGGCCCGGCATAAGCACGATCATCCTTCCCGTTCGCGTTCGATTATCCTGAAAGGATGGTACGACGAGGAACGGCTGGAGTATCAGCCACCCTGCGCAGGTATGGATTGGAGTATGTTACCCGAGGCATATCACACCTTCGGCTATCATCGCGCTCAAGGTTCGACGGCAGTGCTGGAACTTGGGGAATTTCACAACATCACCCGTGTACCCGATGGTGGCGTTTGGACAATGTTCATCACCGGACCGCGTGCCAAAGAAGACTGGGGTTACTTGGTCGACGGCAAGAAAGTCAGTTTCCGTGAGTACGTGCGTGAAGGCACGGTTGTCGACAACGTACCATAACTTTTCAAGTAGAACCTGATGTTCGAAACCAAAGTCATTCCGGAGCAAGATTTGATCCCGGTGTATGCCCCACCCAACTTGCTGTCGGTCATGCCCGGCAACAAGGTCATGCTCCGTTCGGGCAGCCCATGCATGACGGTATCCATTGCCGAAGAAGGCCGTGCATACTGCCAGTGGGAAGAGGATGGTAAGCTCTCCGGCGACTGGTTTGACCTGCGCTGCCTGACCTGTTACGGCGCACAGTAACCGTACATACACCACATAAGCGCAGGGGGACTTCCCTCTGCCTTATGCCGATTAACCTTGAATGGAGGAATTTATAACCACATATAACGCTAGTGAGTTCAGTTGTATCTCGTTTAGCACATTATCTTTTCAGGAGAAACTATCATGACTTCCCAAGAGTTCAAACAAGGCCAAGACGCATACCGCATGAGCCGTCGTAAAACCGAAAACCCGCACCCGAAGGGCAGCGTCCAGTACGCGCAGTGGAACGCCGGTTACGATTACGAAGCCAAAGCAGAAACCGACGAGCGTGAATAATTGCTAAACGAAACACTGGCCAAGACGGCTGGTGTTTTTATTTGTTATGGTAAAACGTAGAAGAAAGGGGAAGAGCCACTATGGCCAAGTATAATCTAATACGAGTACGTGATGCGGATATGTTCATTCGTCACTTGAATGGCGAAACCAACCGCGCCATCGCCAAAGTTTACAACATAACGGATGCGCGCGTTCACCAGATCAATGCCTCAATGTTTCGTATTCTGAGACACCCTCTATATACGCGCACAGTGCCGTATCCTTTTCCGCGTGAAAAGGCGCCGCATTTGTGGAAGGCATGTTTTCCTGGTACCGACTCGACACTCTTTACGCTGCAACGCAAACGCTTACGGCCGGAAGAGAAGGAAGCCGATAAAACGTACTGGCTGAAATTGCTGGAACTGTACGAAAAAGATACGGGTATCACGGTCATGCGTGAAATAGCAGCCATGCCAAGATGTGCCTGTGGTTCAACGTGGCGTCCCGTCCACATGGCCGGTGTGCCGATGAATTGCCGGTTGTGTGGCGAGAGTGTGCCGGAGGTTAGCTCTCCAGACCTGTCGTTGCCGTTTATTAAAAATTAAAGAAAAGGAAAAGAAATGGATACGAACGAAAAGAAAGTCATCATCAGCATTAGTGGCGAACAGATCGAGGTGACGCCGACCAACATTGCAACGCTCCTGAAGTTGAAAGGATCGGTTATCGCGCAGCTGGCAACGATCCGACGCCGCGAATTCACCAAGGAAGACTGGATCAAGATCAACGATGCAATCATCGCCAATCTGAACGTCGGGCGCGCATCTGACATGCAGATCAAAACCAACATGTACGGCATGATGGGTATGACGATGGAAGCCATGGAGGATTCCATGCACGCCGATCCGGAGTCGGATTCCTATCGTACGCTGCATGCGTCGGAACCGCCGCCCATTCATAACCGCGCTGTGCAGGTAGTCAGGAATCTTGTTGAAAATAACCTCGATGTCGACGGCGATGTTTTCAATAGTCACTTTATTACTCCACTGATCTCGGAGGGCATGCCTTTGCTCGACGAAATGCTTTTGCAATTGCGCCTGAATTCTTTGAAACATCTCCAGCCGCTCGATATCGTGCCTTCTTCGGACAAACCGGAAACCGCTAAGCTACATTTCGGTGTACCGATCGAAGGGAAGCCGACGGTCGCGTTCAACTTCCCGGACGCCACGAAAATCAAGCTGAAAACTGCTTCCGTGGAGCACATCTTGCAAAAGGGCGGTCACGAGATGGTGCCGATGATCGTGTCCTGTCTGCCAGCGTTTTCGGAAGAAGACCAAGATACGATCCGCAAGGAACTGGACAAGTGGTTCGTGACGCTGTTGCAGTCGCGCGCCATGGTTACCCGCACCGATGTCGATTCGGTGATACTCAGTGATTATGGCCTCGAAGTGATGAGTGTCCTGCGCAAAGTCCCTGGCTTCAGGGAAGATGGTGCGCTGCACGGTGGTTCGTACTTTTCGGTCAGCACACCCAACACCGAGAGGGGCGACGTTGGCCAGAAGTTCTACAAGATGAAACCGGAATACAAGTTCGAGGTTTATCCCACGGAACCCGGCCTTCGTGCTACCGACGTCATCAAAGGGGTACAACTGAGACAGAGCCTGATCATGGTCGACAGCATTCCTGCCCATACGCCGCTATGGGACGCCATGCTGAGCAATGCTGGTTTCACACCTTCGCCGCAACGCCAAGAGATGTTCAAGAATTACATCGCGAGAGACTTGCATTCTGTTTCTTCGTTTGTGATCGATAAACACGGAAACATTGTTCGCGAAGAAAAAGCGCAAGGCGACAATAGCAACTACGCTAAGCGTTTGAATAACAAGCGTAAAGGTGGTCGTGGTGCCTTAGAAGTCAAACCGCCTGTCGGCACCAACAGCTACGATGGGTGGAGTGACAAAAACGAAAAGATTCGCATCGTTCGGTCTCATTTCCACGGCTGGTCCGAGCGAATCGAGATGTACCAAGATGTGTGGAGTCTTTTCCCCAGCAAACACCGTAAACCGAATGTGACTTCGATGCGTAAGAAAGCCAAGCACCGTGCCCTTATCTCGACCACTTTCATCAATCAGAAGTAATCATTCATTTTTCAAGGAGTATTACCATGGCTGACCTCAACCTGTTCGCTACCATCAATGAAGCCCTGAACGCACGCGAGGAAGCGCCGAAACGGCACCCGCTGCACGCCCTGTCGGGCTTCAAGGCATCCGATGTCTGGGACTACCGTACCAACTGGCAACATGAAGACGCGATGCGCACTATCAACACGTTGCGTGACGAGGCTTTGAAAGATGCCATCCAGACCCGCTTAGTACGAGCCCACACCATTGTCGATACCCTGTCCGGCTACATCTCCAAGCTGACCGTCGCTGGCGGCACTGAACCATTGATCGACATCGAATATACGCAAAAACACTATGAGGCCGTGCTCACCGAGGCGGCCAAGTTCGATTACGCTGGCGCCAACTTGGATGAATTCTTCGCGCTTCTGGAATTCATCTTGACGCACAAGAACCCGCTGTTCATCTACGAAGCTATCGACTGGGTCATCACCGACCAGATCATCCCTGTCATCGAGCAGGAAACGGCACGCGACAAGTTCATGATGTTGCGCGAAGTCCTCGAGATGGAAGTCCCGGAACAGATCAAGATGATCCGCAACGCGCACCTGCTGGCGCAGCGCGATGCGCTGGGGCAAGCGGCGAAAACGCCGTATGGCCACACCATCGATTTCGGCGAGCCCATCGACATCGACAGCGCCATCACCGAACCGCCAATCGGCGTCGAGGAAGCCAGTAACATCATCGCGCAGGCGGCCGGGCAGGCGCAAACCGTGTCGATCGATGCAGCCACCGTTCAGGCCGGCATGCCGAAACCGGAGTAAGAAATAACTCAACCAGAGTGGGGTATGATCCCCCACTCATTTCTTAAAGGAATTACCATGTAGACTTTCTCGTAACCCGGCGTTGTACCATGAGTGTAGAAATTTCGTTACCTTCCGCGTAACTCGTAAGACCCCTTTCATCTAAAGGAAAGAAAAATGGAAAAGAATTCCGCAATCGCGCAGCAGATGGAGAGCTTCCTCAAACTCTTCCACGCTACCGACAAACTGATCAGCTTCAGTAAACAACACTGGCTCGGCGAAAAGGGTACGTTGACCGGCCTCGTCAACAACACCGAACACCGTCTCATCCTCCAGCCCAGCGAGATCGTCAAGACCATCGACACCTACCAGCGCCGTGTGCTCGTCATCGGCACCGCCTTCGGTCCGATCGCGATCTACCCGAGCGTCATCCAGGCCAGCCGGGTCGGCGTCCCCACGTTGTCGTATTGCACCACCGACGCACTGGCAACAGCTGTTTCGCTCCTCGCCAAGCGGGAATTCCATTCCACCGGCCGTCTCGCCGATCAAGACGGCTTTCCTTTCTTGGCGCTGGACGAATTGGCCGCCTTCATGCTCGAGGTCGTGACCTACCACCGCGAACGCTTCATGTACGTGGGTGACGGCCTGAAGGTCTTCAGCAAGAAGAAGTTCAAAGGACCGCAAGGCAATCGGCGGCCCGAGCAAAAGAAAGCCGAGGACAGCAAATCGGCCAAACAACCAAACCAAGCCCAACAACGGGCCGCCAAGAAACCGCATAAGCATAAAGACAGTCTGCCGAAGCATGGTCCGAAACGGGGTGAAGCCAGCCCGCCCGGCCGCAAGGAACAAACTGTTCATGACATCGCCCACGCCGCAATCGTGAATGCGGTGCAAGAAGGTCAGACTTCGGCCGCCACACCGTTGCCGGAAGAATACCATCCGGCGCTCGCTGCGTAAGCGGCATAAAAGAGCTAGGATGATCCTAGCTCTTTTTTTTTTGCCCTGTACTTAACGATTGCCGCCGATCTGTTGCCGCAGGAAGCGTTCCCACGACTCGACGTCGTTCATGAGTGCAATCTTGCCCCAACGTTCTTTGAGCATGGTTTTGTAGAGTTCGTTACACTCTTTGAACTCCATCACCATGTCTTTGATCGCGCCCAACTGTTGACCACCCACCAGTTGGCTGTAGTCCAATTCTAACGCCAGTTCCACATAGATGTGGGCTTTGACGGCGTACAGCACCAGTTCTGCAAACTTGTGATAACTCTTCAGTTGCAGATGCGACATGTTGTCATCATTAGCGAAGATGCAGCGCAGGTAGCAGTAACCCGGTAACAAGGTCGGGTCGCGTACCGCCACCACGTTTTCGCCGATGAGTTGTACCTTGGCGGTCGAGATGTTGGGAATCGTCCCGTGCGCATCCATCATGCCTTGTGCGATGTTCAATAGCGCCGAACCATTCGACAGCGTTTGCGCCCCCCCATAGCTCAGTGAGTCTGGGCTGGTGAAGGTGATGTTGAGAGCCGACAGAATGCTGCGTCCTTGGGTGCGGCTTTTGGGAATACGGTAGACGGTGGTGAAGTCGTCCGTCCGGTCTGTTTCCAAACCGCGCAAGTCCACGTAACCTTGCGCGCCACCCATCAAGCCTACGTCGCGCAGGACGCGCGGACGGATTACTTCATGCATGATGCGTTCATCGATTGAAACCGGTGCTCTCCCCCAAGTACTCGACTGTTGCGGCTTGAAAACAATCTCCAGCAAACGACGCGGGATCTCCCGTTTGACTTCATCCAGCGCAGTTGATATCGGGTTCATAGACCCCTCCTAAAAATATTTGGACACATATTACCTAAGTGAATCACATACGATTCGCGAAGCTTTAACACTAAATTTTAACTGTGTTGTTTTAGGTTATGTACCAAAAGCAACATCAAAAATGAAAGAGGAAAAAATGAACGACAAGAACGTTAACACCATCCGCGCGTATAACTTCGGCGGTCTGGGTTTCAACATCGGTGCCCAGCTGGAAACCTTCCGCGACCACGCGATCAAGGCCACGGCGCAACTCGACATCGCCTACGCCGACACCAGCGACTCGGACATGCAAGCCGAGATCGACGTTGCCAACTGTTTCTTCTTGCCCGGCGCCGCCGGCTCCGGCAAGTTCCAAGGTCAACACCTGGACGCGATCGATGCCCATGCCAAGGCCTTCCTGCAAAACTTCAAGCCCTCGGAAACCCTGAACATCGTGGTCTCGTCGGCCAGCGGCGGCTCCGGCCCGGCATTCGCGTCGACCATCGTCTCCGAACTGCTCGACGCAGGTAAGAACGTGATCGTCATCGTCGTCGGTACCACGGCCGACAAGCGCGAAATCACCAACACCCGCAACAACGTGCGCAGCTACATCAACATCGCCGAAGACACCGACAAACCGGTACCGATCGCGTACTTCCAGAACAGCACCGCCACGCCGCGCGCTGCGGTCGACAAGGCAATCGTCGCCCTGGTCGGTTCGCTGTGCGTGCTGTTCTCCGGCCAGAACCATGGCCTGGACAAGCAGGACCTGTACAACTGGCTGCACTTCAACGAGAACAAGACCACGTCCTACGGTGCGCGCATCGCGCAGCTGAGCATGTTCGAAGGCGACGACCACATCGGCAACATCGGCAACGTGATCACGGTCGCCACCCTGTCTTCCCAGAAGTCGGGCCACGAAATCGAGCAGACGCCGGAATACCAGGTCGTCGGCCGCATCCCGGAAGACGCCACCCAGGTCATCATCGAGGCGACCCCGATCCACTTCGTGATCAGCACCGGCCGCTTCGCCGAAGTCCTGAAGTCGCTCGACGACAAGCTCGTCGAGATCAACCGTGCACGAGAGGCGGTTGTCGATACGCTGTCCAGCAACATGGGTGACGCGAAAGCGAAAGCCAACAAGCGGGGCATCGTTGTCGACTGATGCGTCTCGCGTGGTGTTAGTCACAGGCGGCTCCTTGTGGGTGCGGCTGGGGTTGGCCGCAGCCGCACTACTGACGGGTGCCGGTATGGTGCTGATGTGTCGGGACGAACTTCCGGCGCAAGAAGCCTCGACCGGTGAAGGTGTTGTCGAGACATTCGACGCATTTGCCTCTACCCGCCTGACTCGATCCTTTGCTGAACGTATGCTCGACATCCGTCCGGAATACGCAGGCGATTACGACTGGACTTGGGAAACCGACCCGGCCGTATTGTCACGCTCGATCGACGACACCATGCCATCCTCGCCCGGCGTTTGGTCAACGCCGCGGCCTCAATCAATGACCATTGATCCGAACGCCGGCCGCCACAAGGAATCGGACCTTGTTAGGCAACGGAGTTACGTGATCTTCGGTCCAGTTGAGTCGCGGGGTGGATGGCCCGCAGACCGTAGGACGAAGGGATCGAACCGTTCCTTCTGAACTGGAATTAGACCAGTCGCGTTAACAACCTGCACTCACCGAGTGGCAGGGGATCGCGTCCACTTGCACCATCGCCGTATCCGAACCACCCACTTACCTGTTACGACGGGTGAGGGCTGAAATTAGGACCGAGCTTTGGGGTGTAACGCAGATGATCCAGTGAGGGGTGCTATCCGTGCCGCAGAGTGGTGTCATGCCACAATGCAATTAGCGCCGTAAAGTCACCCCTCACACCAATCCAAGTAGTATCAAAGTCGAGACGGGCGGATGTTGGTTGGACGCACAGGCGAAAGACGAGAAATCGTGCGAGTACCTGCGATCTTTAATAGAGACCCGAAGGTTCGATTCCTTCTCTCGACACCGTTATGAAAGGAGTACAGATGAAATACATCATCACACCGAGTTTCTTAACTGTCGTTAATGATGACGGTGAAGAATTGAATGTGCACATATATCCCAGCGAATATGCTGTACTGAGTCACGAAGGCAGAACACTACTAATGATTCAAGCCGCAAAGGACCCCAGTTCGTTTACCACGTTACCGCACACGAAGCAGGACGTTAAAGAAGCTGTCTTCAATCTCGTATCAACTGCAAGGTACGTTACCAGAAGAAACGGTATCGACATGCCGTTGTGGTTAAAACCGTAAGAGGTTTCTTGTCGCCCTTCTTGTCAGGGGTAGCAAGAAACCTTTTTATGCCGTGTAATAAAAAACACCATATGCTAATTTTATGTGGGGTACCCATCTGAGAAAGGAGAGGACATGCATGTCCGTGCTTGGCTGATCCAAAGCATTGCGGGGTATCTGGCGGACCTTGAACCGTATTTAACCCAAGCCCTAGCTAAACACCATATTGAACAGAAAGAGGATTTTGTTCTGTGGTTAGTGCGTCAAGAGCTACTGTCGATCTATTGCTTGTTCGAACATCGTGCTTTTTTGGCAAGCACGCGGTATTTCAAGGTCTATTCTGATTTACAGGAAAATGTGCCGTTCAACATACAGAAATGCTTTACGCACTATTTTCGCGCACCCCGTCTTTTCGACGGCGGTCCAGTTGAAGTGAATTTACGGTCCCATCACGTTGTCTGTGTTGGGTATCTGACAAACCTTGAGAAGTACGATCCCAAAAAATGATTGACGAAAAATACCCGATCAAACAAGTAGCAATCGTGGAAATCATGGGGGTGGCTGTAGCGCTCCATGAATACTACTCGAAGTACCTGATTGCGCCGCCCGGCGGCGTGTACCTGCGTAATAGCTTCAAACCGGTGTTGGTGCCCAATCAGAAATACTACCAGCGCGTTATCACGGACACCTCGAGCGGGAACCAGTTGGTAACGATGGTGCCGATCAATTTCGATGACCCATTAACCGAGGTACAAGGCGCTGTTTTTGATGAGAATGGCGTACTCCTTGTTTCAGCGCACGCCATCCACATGCTGCGGCCGGAGCCACTGATGCCGGTGGTAGCGACCGAACTGATCCTTGACCTTCTGAACCTTGAGCTGAATAAGCTTCAGGCATGGGTGCCACACGGTGTCGATCGTAAATTGGAATCTAAAAATAGCGCATATGAAGTTATTATGCGCTACCTTACACCGGAAGCCAAGGATGCGATTGCCAACGACAACATCCCAAAGACGGGTCCAATGCGTCGCGATATTGCTACCAATGTTGAACTGCTCGAAGAACTGGTGCGCAATCAACCCGTGCTGGTCGATCTGTTTGAAGACATTCTCCGCCACATGGCGGTGCTGCGTAAACGCATTGTGTCATTCGTGGGTGAAGATGTCTGGTGCGTGCATTTCATGGAACATTTGGCACACGGCGCCATTTCGCTGTCCAAGAGCGTCGACTATCGCATCATTGACTGGCACGAAAAGAACGGCGTGCCGATCGATTACTAAGGAAGGTGTGTAATGAAAAAGCAAAGGGCCGTCTTGTTGGACTTGACTGGCCCTGTGGCCGTGCTGGCGCAATCGTTTTACGAATGGGCGATCACTGTGCGGGAGCCATCGTGGGTGTCACCACCATTCGTCATGATTCGCACCGGCATGTTCAATGAGTTTATCGAAGCGGTGCTCTATGAGATTTTCAAAGAGCATTACTTGTCGGGGTACATCGACCAAGAGGCTGAGTCGAACAAGTACCTGCGCGAACAAGGCATGCCGCCTGAACTCGTGCTTAAACTCAAGTGCGATTTTCTGAACACAGTAGTTAGCATTATCTACCGTGTCCTGCCTGAGATTAACTTCTTGCAGGTGGAGAATTGCGACTACGGCCTTTGCGATGTGGATAAACTGTTGCTTCATCTTAACGAAGACGTCAACAGCCCGATGTACTTGGCCGCCACCCCGCCCCCGATGTTAGCGTAAATAAACCCACCACAGTCAGTCGGCTGTGGTGGGCAGGAGATTTCATGAAAAACGTTATTATTCTGAATTGTAAAAAAGAGATCGAACGTTTCGTGGTTGACGCCATCGATCTGGATTTACCCAGCATCGCCCTGCCTGTGATTTTGGAACAGATCGTTGACATTCTGAATCATGAAGACCTCGACAAGCGCGACATACACGGCGCCGCCTGCAATTACATTAACAATTGCAAAATGGATCTATTTTACGATCCTGTACAATTGGATGGCGCAGAAAATCATCTTTATTCTGCGATGCTAAAATTAGCCGGTTCGATTAGAAATAAACTGCGTCACCACCATGCGTATGTTGACGGTCAGTTCCCCTTCACTTTTAAGAAAATCATCCACGATGGCACCTTTTATCTCACCCGGCGATGAACCCCAGCAGGCGCCATCGCCCACTGCACTGCGCGCGCCTTCACACATCATCCTCGACACCCGGCTTCTCGTGCGGGAACTGCGCGACAGCATGATGCCGTTTTATGAAGGCGACGGCGCATCTGCCAAACTCATTAACATCTTCTGGCACGGCGACATGGAAAAGATCCTGCCCGAAGTCGTCCAGATCATCTCGTTTAAGAAAGACGCAGAGCTTTCGCTGCAATACGAGAGTATGCAAATTGTTCAGGAAGCAATTGGCGAACACAACGTGGACCAAGTTGTCGCCTATGCTCGTTTCTTGGTGAACCTCGGTATGCATTTGTCCCAGCACTTGCAGCGCGCCGGTGCTTACCAGAACGGTATATTGAAGTACACTTACAAGTGCATGCATGGAGATGACATTGTACTTGAACACGTTCTCTTTAACGGAGCCGACGATGCCACCGAACCGCCCGTTTCCGCGTAGTGTGATTTTGGAAGTACCGCCGTATTACGCGCTTTTCCAACGGTGTCTTAATATACAACTGCCGCTTCCCGTCGAAGACTTTCAAGAAGTGATGCGCCAGTTGATTTATGAACACATGAACTATCCAGCAGACAAGGTGAGGTTAGCCGTAGGGTTTCTGATACCTGACGTCAATCTTATGCGAGACCCACGCCTTCGTGTTGATCCGGTGTTGGTCAGTCAGCTTTTTTTGGCAACTGAAGCATTGGCCGCCATGTTGTGTAGTCATTTTAAGTTTCACGACTTGGTAGATGTCGATGGTACGGTGCCGTATACTCCACGCAATATCCACCACGACATTGTTATCCTTGATTACGTGACGGGCGATTAACTTCTTCTACTAGGAATCCACATGGCCACAACCTTTAAACTCAACGGCATCTATCGCTTCGATTTGCAAGCACCCAGCATCTTGGGGGCCAGCCTCAAGAACGTAACAGTCGTGTCGACGATGACGGAGCGCAGTGCAATCCGCGCTGGTTTGGCCACCCGTGAAATCCACGCCAAGATTTACAGCCAACTGCCGGTAGGCACGCCCAACAACCCGGATGCTTACACCTACGTCGAATTCCGCACCATGAGTGGCGAGACTGTGATCATGGGCCTGCCGTGGATCAAGCAAGAAAGTATCGAAGAGATTACGTTGCGCCCCTACAACGTACGTTTCGATGATCTTCCAGCAGTCGACCTGGAACGCCTGAGTCACCTTCTTCTCACCGGTGGCTTCAAGAAGTTCACTATCGCACTGGCCGAGTAACCAAACGTTGCGTAATGTATGTTATGTGAAAGAAACGTGATGGTGAACTAGTTTTTTTACTGGGTTACCGTATGTTTTGAGTAGTAAGAGGGGTCAGGCTTACCCCGCTGCTTGCGACCGGCACACCGTAACACTCTCCCCGCCGGGCGTGAGAACCTCCATACGCAAGGAGGATGCCAACAACCGCTGCCAATGCCCGATTTGACCGTCTTCCTTCTTTCTACGGTTAAATTCTTGTTAGATCGATTGCACACTTGCGCTCCACCGTTTCCCCTCTTTCCGGTGGATTGATGCGTGCGCGATTGACGGGTGGCGCCGTTTGTGAAGTACTGCGTTTTACGGGGACGGGGCCTTCGGGTCTCGTCCTCTTTTTTTTTTATTCCGATCTTTTTTCTTTTGCGAAAAAATACCCAACCATGGCATCTTGTGATACCAATAAGGAGTTGCTTTCATGAATGCACTGGTTGATAACCCATTTATCCTGCCCATCGAAGAATACAAGCGGGACATTGATCCCATGGGTCACTATGCCGATGATGTTGCCTGCTACCTGGCTATCATGTCGGATAAAACCAAAGAATACACACGGCCCTACGTCGATCGCCAACTGGGCAAAGGTGGTCGGTTTGAATTCAAAGACCCGCAAGCGTACTTCCTGTACCGCCAATCGAATGGCGACCGCATCCGGCGTGCCATGCCGTTCTTGGGGTATTTGAACGAAGCGATCAAGAACCAAGAACTCATCGCCGCCACGTTCACGACTTATATCCACCCATCGAAGAAACAGTCGCTTCTCGTCGACTACATCGACGATAACGTGGCCGGGCGCAGTAAAGCCAAGAAAGCAATGTTTGCGGCAAAGGCAGCGGGCGATAAAGCTACTCAGCTACTGAAAAAGATTGAGCAGAATAACCGCAAGATTCGCAACAATGCAATTTCGGGCTCGCACCAGACACCATCGACCCCAATGTACAATCCAACGGGGCACAGTACTTTGACGTCGACCTGCCGTGTGACTTCCGGTTATGGTAACGTCAACAACGAGAAGTTCGTGGCCGGTAATCGACATTACTGGTCACCGCAGGTGACGTTGAACAATATCATCTCGATTGTCAACCACAGCGATTACCAGGCAATCCGGGCGGTGATCGAAAAGTACGATCTGGTTTACCCATCGGTGCAAGATACGATGGATTGCATCAGCTTTTCGACCAATCTGTATTGGCCGTTTATGCCAGAAGCCCTTGCCCGTATCCGTTTGTTTGTTGAAAAGTTGACACCGATACAACGCGCCGCGTTTGTTTACACGGGTGACATGTATCACCTGATGAAACATAACGAAGTGATGGTGCGTACCTTCTTGGACAAACTATCGCATCGGGCTACGGTTCCGCATACTGACTCTGAACGTATCATCTCGACGGTTCGTGGTGACTACTTGAATTTGGCTGGTTCGATTTGTGCCGATATTATCATTGCGGCCGCCGAAGGCAAGAACGCTGAACCGCCGTACGGCGCACTCAAAGATAAACCGGTGTACGGGATTATCGCAGCTACTGCTGAAAATGTTGCGAATGTCTTGGCCGATTATTCTGACCTGATCAAAGCTTTTTGGGTCACGTCCAACGTCCCGGCTTCGCTTGCTAAATTGCCCGAGAGCATTCGCCGGGTAGCGCTGGTGTCGGACACCGACTCGACAATCTTTACGGTACAAGAATGGGTGATCTGGCATCAAGGCCGTCCAGGCTTCGATCCGCAGTGTAAGGCTATCGGCTCATGTATGATCTTCTTGGCATCGCAAACTGTCACCCACTTGTTGGCTAAGATGTCGGCCAACTTCGGTATCGAGCAAAAGCGTCTTCTTCAGATCGCCATGAAGAATGAGTATTACTTCGACGTGTTTGTACCGACCCGTGTGGCTAAACACTACTACGCGGTCAAGTCGATTCAGGAGGGTCAAATCTTCGCCGAACTCGAAGAAGAGATCAAGGGTGTGCACTTGAAGTCGTCCAATGTATCCAAGGAAGTCATTAAGGAAGCGGCGGTCATGATGCGTGACATCATGGACATGGTGATGGCGGAACGCAAGATCAATCTGTACGACATGGTCAAACGGGTGGCGGACGTAGAGCGCCGGGTGATCGAAACCATTCGACGTGGCGACTCCGACTACTTCAAGCAGACACAGATCAAGAACGCTGAGTCGTACACGAAAGACAAGGGCGATTCACCATACCAACACCACACCTTCTGGCAAGAAGTGTTTGCACCCAAGTACGGCTATGCAGAAGAACCGCCGTACGCTGTGCTGAAGATTTCGGTGGACTTGTCCTCCAACGTCAAGATGCGCCAGTGGATGGAAAGCTTCAAGGACCGCGAACTGGCGAAACGCTTGGAAGCATATATCGCCAAGACGGGAAAGATGAAAAACATCACCACGTTCCAGTTGCCACAACCGGTGATTGCACAATGTGGTATCCCGGAAGAAATATTTCAAATGATCGACTATCGGAGGATAGTCATGGATACGGTGAAGGTGTTTTACCTCGTATTAGAGTGTATCGGGTGGTTTATGGCGACCCCAAGGCTCACTCGGTTAGTTTCTGATGATTATTAATCAGGCCAATTTCAGTCACATATCACTCCGTGGATATAACCGAGAAAAATCAATAGTGGTATCTGTTGATGGGGTAATTTATGGAAGTATTTTACAAGCATCCAAAGAGTTAGGAGTTTCCCACGGATGCGTGCAGGCACGTATTAAAAACGCTAAATATCCAACATGGTTTAAAATCGAAAAGGAGCAATAATGATCCCAACCAGCAACGAGCACGAAAAGACCAACAAACCCAATACGTCGGCAAGTAGCGGTAAAACGCCGATCCCGGTACGCCGAGTACCCACCCATAAACTCGTTGGTCAAGACGATTTCGACTACATCGCCAGCTATGGCGGCGGTATCCAGCGCCGCGACGGCTACAACGACCCGGACGGAGCATGACATGAGTGACAATACCACCAAACCCGTGGCACCGGTTTCGCCACTCGGCGTCTTTACGGTCAAGCCGGTCTACCTCCATGAGCTTCCGCCGGAGCAGCGGAAACAGATGGCAAAAAATGGTGAACTGACCGAAGTTCAGGCGGAGTGGGTGCGCCACCACGAACGGGAGACGCGCTGATAACTGAGCGGAGGAATACATGGACGATAAAGAAACAAACCCTGCAATGGAATCTGGCCAGTTCACACGCCGCTCCCCAACAACGAAAGGAGGGTATCTTTTCCCAATTTACATGAGGGGATTTTGGCGTGTAACGCCGGATGGCAAAAGTGAATGGGTGTCTGCTGAAGAAGTATTTGGTTTACCCAAAATTAAGTAGGCGGCATAAAGGAGAGTCGAACGACTCTCCTTTATTTTCTTTTATGCCGTATACAGCTTGTCGAAGATTTCATCGATCTCCAAGCTTACATCCACATAGTCCTCGATCGGCAGCATCGCATTGAACAAACTGTCCGACTTATACGACGTGATTGCTCGCCGGACTGCGTTGATTTCCAACTGGTTCAATGTCGACACCCGGTCACGACCAGCTTGGAACAAGAACGCCAACACGGGTAAGCGTGCCAAGACCAAACTCCATACCACCTGACGTGTGGGCGTCACTTCGGGCAGCTCCATCACTTCGGCCATGTTGGCTTTTGTCACCGCAGGGATGGTGTACAATACTCCCAAGAAGTCTTGACGCTTTTTGTGGACATACTCCAAAAGTTCTTTGTGAACCTCGGTGACTTTCTTACTGTAATCCGGCAACGCAAACGAGTGGGCTTTCTTGCTCTCACCCAAAGGAGCACCCTTTTGCATGTTGTCGATGCGATTAAAGAGTGCCACGTCCAAGTGCGAGGCCAACATGTTGGGAATCACGAACATCCGCAGAAAATGATACACCGACAATTGATCACTGGTATCCGCAGTTTGCGCTTCGTAGTTACAGAAAGCGCGGTACATCACGGCCAGCAGCGGGATATTGATGGAGATCACCGCCATCCCGGTCTCGGTGCCGGTGGCTTTCCCGTCCGGCAAATTCATCATGAGGTCCGAGCGTGGATGTCGTAATACCTTTACCGGTTGTTGGTTACGCCAATTGCGATCGGCTTCGTAGATGTCAAAGAAGTCGTTATGACCAATCAAGACTTCTCGGCACCCTGGGCCATAGAAGATACCGTTGAACAGTATACCCTTAGAAACCGGTGATGTCATTTTTAACGCGCTTGCGGTATTGAATGTACCAGCGTCGACATTCTCAAAATAGCGTTCCAAATTCAATCCTAACGGCACGTCGATCGACATGATCAGACGAACCAGAAAGTGCGAACCTTGAACAGCTTGGGGATTACGGCGATGATATCGCAGGATGACTTCGAGGTTGCGTTTCAAGCCATCCCGTACATAGGGCCAGTGAACGGATTGCAACACACCGTAGTTACTGGGCGGTTTTAGATTAAACAAAGTTCGCATGGGGGATTGTCCGGTCGAAAGATGAGATAGAACACATAACATGAATCATCACGTCGTGGGCCGTGACAAGAAAACGGCTGAAGTTATTTTTTACTGACATGTTGCTATGTTATAGGAAAAGACTTTGCCGTCGCACCTCCGCTTCTGGACGTACCAGAAATGGTACCGATCACAAAGGCCGGTATGATTCATGATTGAAAAATATCATGGACACATATAACCTAGGTGAGTCTATGGCATTAATGTCGGACTCCAATAACGTTTGTTTGCGCAAACATAAATCGTTAAACAAGTAAAGAGGAAATAAAAATGGGTATCAAAGACGACAACACTCAAACCGCTCTCGGCGCCGCCATGAATAAAGCCGGTGCATCGAGCCAAGGTCAGCAACCGCAACAACCGCAGAGCAACCAGAACTACGTGCCGCCGGCTGGCAACCAGCAACAACAACCGGCCAACCGCGGCTGGGCATCGCTGGGCGCCGACATCCAGTACGCGATTCCGCTGAATAGCACCAGCGAAACCCTGGCCAAGTTCACCAAGTCGCTGCAAGACGTGATCGACGGCCACCGTTCGGATACCAGCCAAGTCGATGTGACCCTGATCCCGGTCGACCGCAACGACGGCGCCAACGGCGTGCCGATCTCGTACCTGATCGTCGCGACCCGCCTGAAAGCGAACAAGGACGCCGGCGTCGGCTACCAAGCCCTGATCATCGAAGGCTCGATCGATGCGATCGCGACCACCGAAGAATACGTGCCGGGCGCGCCGAATGGCAAGGTCACCGTGACGCGTACCGCGGGCGATGCGGACGTTCCGGCGGTACGTGAAACGATCAACAAGATCGTGCAGCGCTACTTCCAGACCGACCGCACCTTCGGCGCCATCGCTATGGTCGTGCCGCGTACCTTCACCGACAACCTGGTCGACGTCGCCTCGCTGAAGAACCTGGCATCGCAGGCGTCCTACAATGCCGCCCTGGCACTGCAAGTGCGCCTGGGCGTGCAGCCGCTGAACGTGGCCAACTTCATCGGCGGCGGCGATGCGCTGCAAGCCAAGCTGTCGCTCGATCCGCGCCCGGTTCCCAACCTGTTCAACCAGCCGGTGCGCTCCGACATCAAGCTGCAACTGATCTCGGAACCGACCGCCAAGTCGACCATCCCGGGCTTCGGCCCCACCGGCAGCACCCTGCTGGCGGAAATCTCGGCGTACGTCGAGCCGATCTACCAGCCGAAGCTGCCCCAGGTCAACGGCCTACCCAACATGCCGATGTTCGGCGGCCCGACCCCGGACATGTACCGCAAGTACATCCCGCGTATCGTCCTGACCGAAATGCGTTCGGAACGTCTGCGTACCATCGGCGGCCAGCTGCTGGCCCTGGTGGCAGCAATCTCGCTGCGCAACAACGACACCTGGCTGGCCACGTTCATGCCGAACCGTTCGATCCCGGCTGGTGAAATCGACCTGCACGACATCGGCGCCCTGAACCTGGAAGTGAACTACCTGGGCGATCCGACCGTCCGCGGCGAGCCGTTCGACATCCGCGCCGACAACGTCAACACGCCGGCACTGATGGCCTACATGCGCGCGATCTTCCACGAAGGTGTGGTGTTCGCGATCGACGTCTCGACCCGTGGTCCGGACACCGCCTACAACGGTGCACTGGCAGCGGCCGACGATGGCGACACCGCAGCGATCAACGCGGTGCTGGAAGCAGCGAACCACCTGTCCAACGGCAACTTCGCCAACATGTGGCCGAAGGACGGCGAAGTCACGCTGAAGAAAGGCGAGACCATCTACCTGGGTCACTACCGTCGTGCCAACGGCGAACTGCGCGACCTGCGTGAATTGCAAGACTACCTGGCGATGATGAACCTGCTGGGTCGTACTGCACCGGATCTGGTCCGCGACTTCTCGGACACCTTCCTGCAAACGCAGTACCCGGAACCGATGCGTCTGGCCGCGCGCCTGGAAATCATGCGCAAAGTCGACCCGGCGCTGGTCGTGACCGGTACCGCGCGTCGCGTGACCCTGACCGGTATGTTCACCGACATCCTGCCCAAGGCCATCGCGAAGACCAACGTGTCGATCCCGCTGACCGGCAACACCCACCTCGACACCGGCACTGCCGATCGCGCTGTGGGCAACTTCGGTGCCGGCCTGGTGGCAGGTGGTACGTTCGACATGTACAACCGTACCGTCAACACCCAGAACCCGGTCGGCGCGACGGGTGGCAACACCTTCGCCAATCTGTACACCGGCGTCTAAGTCGTCAGCCGTACCTGTAGTTCTGTAAATAAGGAGTCCTTCGGGGCTCCTTATTTTTTTCATAGTTTTTGAATGACAGGAGACGACTTTGGGCGTTGGATTAGAGCTTGACGATTTCGATGACTTGTATTGGAATCGTTCACGACGCGATAAGGTCATTCTGAATGACCTGGACAACGCTACGGAAGCTGATCGAAAGAAACTCGAAAAGCTACTGTACACGCGTTATGATTCGACAGATTTTCTTTCCAATATTCCGTCATGTGGCTGCGGTGAAACCACCGGCGCTTATGCCGAAGGCCTAGTCGGGTTTGTGTGTCCCAAGTGTGGCACGCACGTCACAAACCCACTGGAACAGGAGTTGGAACCACTGGTGTGGATGCGCGTCCCGAACGGTGTAAACGGGCTCGTCAATCCGAACGCGTGGATCATGATGAAAGAACGTTTCAAGCTGAAAGGCTTTGACGTGATCGATTACTTGACCGACCGTACGTACAAGGCATCGGTCAGGACCCCGCAGGAGTTGGTGCAAGTTGATGCGCTGTTGGCGTCGCTGCGCATCGAACGGGGGATGAACAATTTCATCGACAAGTTCGATGCCATCATGGCTGGCCTCTTGAACATGAAAGTGTTTAAGAAAGGTACCAAGAAGAAGGAAGAGTTCGATCCGTTCCCGCATTTCATTCGCGAGTATCGAACCCGCTTGTTCCCGAAATTCATTCCCGTGCCCAACCGGGTATTGTTCGTACTGGAAAACACGAATCTGGGTGAATACGGCGACTTATCGATGAATGGCCTCATGAATGCCGTGAGTATCATGACCAACATCGATTCCGACTTGAACCGGTTGTCAGTATCGAAGAAGGAAACCCGTGTTGTCAAGATGCTCGACAGCTTGGCAATCTTCTTTGACGATATCTACAAGAACCGCTTGGCACCCAAAGAAGGCTGGTTCCGCAAGCACGTCTTCGGTAGCCGCTCGCACTTCAGCTTCCGTGGTGTGATTGCGTCCTTGACGGATGTCCACGAGTATGATGAAATCCATGTGTCGTGGGGTATTGGTGTATCGGTGTTGTCGCTGCACCTGACTAACAAGCTGTTAAAACGTGGTTGGAACAACTACGAGATCAACAACCTCTTGTACGAGTATGCGCAGAAATGGCATCCTCTGCTGGACGAGTTGTTCAAGGAACTGATTGCGGAAAGCCCTTACAAAGGCATCCCGGTCATCTTCCAGCGTAACCCGAGTTTGGAGCGTGGTTCGGCGCAAGCCATGTTCATTACGAAGGTGAAGGGATCGGCGGCGCGGCCGCACGATGTTGAGATCCCGACGGTATCGATGAGTATCTTGGCGGTGAAGGGATTTAATGCCGACTTCGATGGCGACCAGCAAAACGGTACGCTGTCCATCGACCACATGACGACCGAGCAACTCGCCCGGTTGGCGCCGCACATGAGTGCCTGCGGTTTGGACGGAGTACGTCAACTGGCAAAGAACATGGCCATTCCAGGACCTGTCGTCAGCACGATCTCCAACTGGCTGCATTGGGAAGAAGAACCACTGACGGAAGAACAGCAACGCGAAATGGATACCATCCCGTCGATGGATTAAGAAAAGAGGAGGGTTTATATGTCAAGATATGCTGGTATGCTGGACGAGTTCTCTGTCCTTGCATATGGACAGAAAAATCCGGCCACTGTGCAGTTCATGCAAAATCGTTACAGCGAGTTTCAAGGCATGGGGCACATGCTCACGGATTACGGCAAGTCGTTCGTGGAAAACAGTAAGAAAGTGTTTGAGTACGTGACGGGGTCTGACGCGATGAGCTTCAGCCAGGCGGTGTTGCGCAAAGTGGAGAACATGTTCCAGCGCAATGAATACCGTGAACTGCATTCAGTACACGACATCCAACAGTCCCCGCAGATCATGCACCGGGGCTTGATGACGCTGATCGATTTGCGCACGTTGTACCTAGATCAACGGGTGTGTGGTTTCGATGAGACGTACCTGAATGTGGATGGCAATACCGTGGGCGCCGATCAACGGGATTACCGCCTGTTCAATCACGGCCTGTTGCGTGACGATGAGGAGCACGGCTGGCGCCAGTCGTACTACTCGGATGCCATGGAAGAACTCGATGCAGTCGATCGGGTGATTCCGGACATGAAGTTCACCATTCAGTCCGCCGGGCATTACGTGACGCATGCACTGAAACAGGAGAACGGTCCGGACCCATCGTCGCCGGACGGTAATAAACTGTAAGAAAACCACAAAGAGGCTCCTACTTACCTTAATCGGTAGGTGGGAGCTTTTTTTCTTTGATGTTATGTGTTGTTTCTTGGAACGTTTTCTCTACAGGTGAGCCCATGCCCCAAAATGATGTCCCCACATTGTCCCCAGCAGGTTTTCTGCGAACGCCTGCGGAAAAGGTGGACGCTCTTATGGCCCATGCCCAAGCCTCGGACAAAAGCCAAACGTCACTGTATCCTGGTGAAGTGTTGAGTCTTGCTTGGCTCTTTGAGCGCTATAGCAAAGACCTGACGGAATTGTGCAACGAAATTCGCGCAGGCTACACGAAGTACTTTACACGTCACTTTGACGATGTAGAGGTCAAAGTCCAAGTCGATGTGGCGTCCGAAAAAACCAATCGCGTGACCTTGCGGATGTTTATTGGTTTTTCGCAAGATGGCAAGAATTATAGCGTGGGCCAAGAACTCTACGGCTTGAATGGGCGGTACGAGAAAACCATGCGCATCAAAGAAAGTGGTATCACTTCTTAATAATCAAGCATAAGGAAAAAGACATGGAAGACAAACAAGAAAAGGATGTAACGGCGGCTACACGCGACGCAATGCTGCGCGAGCAATCGGACTTCATCCAGGCAGCTGCGGAGCAGTTTGGTAACGCCCAAGCGCTGGTGTCGGAAAACAACCGCCTCCATCAGCAGGTGTTCCAAGAAGTGTTCCTGCCGATGTTTCTAGGTCAACCCAACACCCGGTACCCCGACATCAAGAGCGGTAACTGGGTCACTTTTGCCGGTGGCGTTCATCGCCGTGTCGACATCTACGACAACAGCAACAAAAAGGTCCTGACCGTACCGTCGCTGATGCAAAACACCCTCGTGCAACCGATCAATGGCAAAACTGAAGTGGACATGCATTTTGTCGCGGAACAGGCACGGCTGTACAGTGGGACCTTGCCGATCGTTGGTCAAAACTACTTGAGCGTAGAATTAACTAAGAGGGCATCTCTTATGAGAAACAGTGATGCCCCGAACGAAGCGCTGCAAGCTGTGGCCGAATGGATGAAGATTTTCGAATACTTCGGCGTTGTGGCACCCCAAGCGGCTCAAGGCACTACTGGCCCGAGCAACCCACCCGAAGACCCTGGCTATGAAGACGTTGCGCCCTGAACTGAACATCCTGAACTTTAGCGACATCCACTTACTTCACCGTACCACCCCAACCGCATTCATCATTAACAACTTGGAAAAGCTCACCGCTGACCCGGTGGTACTGGACAAGCTGGACATGATTTGTATCACCGGAGACGTCTTCGATAACCGAGGCACGCTCTCCGATCCCAGTGTTCCCCGCATCCAAGAGTGGATGGCCAACTTACTCAAGAAGGCCAAACGTCACGACATTGCGGTGCGTGTGCTGAAAGGCACACCGCTGCATGACTGGGAGCAATCCCAGTTGTGGGAGAGCATTAATGCAATTGCAGATATTGGCGCCGATCTCAAATACGTTAAAACAGTTTCCATCGAGTACATAGAGCGATATGGGATAACCATGCTCTATGTACCCGATGAGGCCAATACGACGACCGAAAAAACCCTCAGCCAAGTCCGCGAACTCATGCATGCCAAGGGACTGGACAAAGTAGATTTCGCTATGATGCATGGGCAATTCGATTTTCAATTGCCAGCGCACGTGCATGCACAGAAACACGATTCCACGGCGTACTTGGAGCTGGTGCGCGAAATCATCATGGTGGGTCACGTCCACACGTATAACCGGTTTGACCGGATTATTCCACCGGGTTCGTTTGACCGGTTAACCCATGGCCAAGAGGAAGCCAAAGGCTCGGTTTGGATTCGTGCTAAGACCAACTTTGAGTATGACGTGGAGTTTCGTGAAAACCTGGGAGCGAAGAAGTATATTACCGTACCATGTAAAGGATTGACCTTGGCAGAAACGAATGCCTTGATTGACCAGTACGTCCAAGGGTTGCCTGCGGAGTCCCATGTCCGAGTGGAAGCGGACAAAGACAACCCCATCTTGACCAATATGCAGGAAGTCATGCTCCGGCATCCTCTGTTTTACTGGTCAAAGATTTCACGCAAAGAAAAGAAGGAGCAAGAGGAAGCGGCGATTACTCAAGAAAGCTTTACCCAACCGGCGCTGACAAAAGACAACCTAGGCGATTTGCTGCTCAAACGGGTGGTGGATAAAAACCCTCACCCGGTAGTATTGGCAGCAGTGCGCCGTTTGATGGAGAAGGTGCTATAAATGTCCCTTGCAGACTACCCTGGCCGGGCTACTGGCCAATTTCCCATTTCGATTGCGACCTCATTAGCGATCGAAGCCGCACTGGGTATTTTTCCAGAGCGTCCTGTGGCTGACGCACCTATCGGACACTACGAAGAACTGTGGATTAACCTGCGCACATTGTTTCGTAATCTCTACGGCGCCTTTGATAAGGGCGTGGCCGATACAGTGACCATCGAAACTTACGCGGAAGCGCTGAACGATGAGATGGCGCAAATCCACGAAATCATTACCGGCAAGACCAACGGCTTGACTCGTGTGATCTACTATGTCAGCGATTACGCCGACATGGACAAGAAGTATCCGTATGCAGTGATCCGGCGTGACTCCACGCCCAAACAAAAGATGTTCACCGCGATGATGCGTGACAGCATTGAGTTATTGCTGAAGATGCATCCGAAAGGAAATATTCGTACGGTGCGGTTAAAGCTCAAACCCGAGCATAAAACCAAAGCGATGATCATCACGCACATCGCGTACGATTTGGTGTCCTATTCTGATTTCAAGGAATTGGTGTTGCTGGAATCACATACCGGCCACATCAAGGAACGGGGGCAGTGGGCATCGAAGTATTACGAGGGCACAAGTTTGTCAATGATTCCCTTCCGGGAGGACTTGCTACAGATTTTTGGTGACAAAGAGTTCTTCCGTCCCGCAGACATTAAGTTGCGCAAAGAGATCATTGATGTCGCCACGAAGTATCGCTGGGGTCCGACCACGACCACAGAAAAAATCAAGTACGGTATCAGGGAAATCAAGAATCTGTTTGGTCGTGAAATCCTGATGTCCATACTCGTTTAGCGGCGTGCGGTGAAAAAATACCCTTACCACACATCGTTTGTATAAGTACTATAACACGATATCTCAAAAATCGAAGGAGGGCCACATGGCCGACAACCAGTATCAAAACAACCGACCGAAGGCACCCAAGACGCTGTTGGACGACCCGTTCCTGCGTTTGACCGCACCGTGCCCGACACCGGCCGGCCAAGCCGCGAATCGCAAGTCCAAGCTCGGCGTGGTGCTCAAGAAGTACAATCCGCAGAGCTTGCGCAATCCGCACTTCGTCGTCTATACGGGCGACCCGGGCGAGAACGATCAGAGCACGGACTACGGCAAGATCATCGCCAAGTTCGACTACGGTACCTGGGGCGCTGCCATCGAAATGATCCGTCAAGCAATCGACTGGGAACCGGGCAAGAAGGACGAGATCGTCGTCAAGGACAAGGTCTTCGGCGCCGGCGGCCAACGTTCAGCCGAAGCACTGCCGCAGGCGTTCTTCATCGTGGGCAAGGACAAAGAAGGCGTCGTTTGCCTGTCGATCCGCCACTTCAAGAAAGAGCGGCCGGTCATCGTATTCCGTCTGTTGCCGCCGGCGGAGTTCTTCGACTTCAAGCACGGTGACGGCACCCCGTACACCAACGCCGAGATGTCGGTGCTGTACACCCGCGCTTACGTCAAGCGCATGGAAGACGTCGTCCAGCAGATCATGGTCGACACGTTCGAGGAACCGCCGCCGTACGATCCGAACAACAAGGGTGGTGGTAACCGCGGTGGTGGCGGTGGCAACTATCAGCGCGGTGGCGGTGGCGGTGGTAATAACTACCAACGTGGTGGCAATGGTGGTGGCTACGACGAGCCGGCCTCGGGCGGTGGTGGTGGTGGTGGCGACGAATGGGGCGGTGACATTCCGTTCTAAATAGCGGTTCAGGCTAGGCGGATATCCGCCTAGCCCTTTGTGCCTGATAGTGTCGTTTACACTAAAAAATCACAGTCACATATCATCGATGGTGCATTCGTAAACAGTGTCTTTTTAGGGGAGAGACTATTTGAAACTTATCGTCAAAAGGAAGAGTGCAGACGAAGAAACCTTGGTAGCGCTGGAACACAGAGGGGAAGAGTTAGATTGGATCGTAGACTTCTTGGACATCAATCCCAAGAAGAATCGGTCCGTGTTCAATGCCGAGGTTAACCCGTATGAGCTTATCAACGGGTACTGGAATTCGCTGTCACTGCTTCGACAAGACCAGTTGTTTAATACGTATCGGGAGATTTGGGAAGTCTTCCAATCGATTTACGACTACGACGGGATGACGCGCGCGTTGTTCCCGCTCGTCAAGAATTTGATCGCGCTCCACGGTGTGGGTGAAATTAAGCAGTGGACGGACTATAAGAGCGGCGTAACTGTGCCGATCAATGATCCCAAACTGTTGATAACGTACGACGCGGCCAACGCCAGCAAGAAGCCGCTCGACGGTACTTACTTGCTGGAAGATTACAAATGGTTGATGGCGGTATCGATTCTGGTACGCGCCATGATTCCGATTTGGGGGGTGTACATCAAGCGCATCAAGCGCGGCTCGGTAGGCAACAACTATAAGGAATACCGGGCGTACCTGTTGCTGAGTGACTCGGAATTGTTCGAACACCCAGCAATGATTAAGTTGCGGTCATACGTGCGTTTCAACACCAAGCCTGATCAGATGAAAATCTCTGCAATGCGCAACGGTCTTTCGACTGAAGAGTACGCGGAGTGGATGCTCGGCATGGTGGTGGTACGTAAGCTGGGTTGTTTGGACCTTTGCAATAAGGACTTGACAACCTCAGGTGTTACGGTACTGTTCCATTACGTTGTGCATAAGCTCAAAAACAGTGACAACAGCTTCGGCGGCGCTGTCAACGAGAAGAAGTTTGAAGGCACCCACCAGGAAGGTGAGAACAATCTCTCCAACCTCGAAGGGTACAGAACGCCTGTGGAAATACCGCAAGGTAATATCATGGCGTTTCGGGTGTATGCAGAACGTACCCTGAACATGGCGCAACAGATTTGTCCTGACATCAACATTACTCAGGTCGAACGCTGCGTGCACCATGTACGAAAGCTGCATGGCTCGGTGCCAACGGTAGAGCAACGGATGATCTTGCAGCTGGTGGTCAAGAAAGTCTTGTCGCCGCAAGCACTCATGCTGCTCAATCACGAAACCATGATGGGTATCATGGGTGTGGTACAAGCTGTCTTGTGGCATCGGGGTTACCCAGAACTGGCGGCAGCTGCGTCAGCCAAACGGGTGTATTTGGAAAGTGCTTCGGGTAACGATCACCGTTCACGAATCCAGCCGGAACAGTTAGAAGAACTGCGCCGCCTGTATCCGTTCCAACGGCGCTTGACCGCGAAACCTAAGCCAGATCAGAATAGTGTGGCGCAGCAAGAAATCGAAGCTATCGAGAAAGGGCTGAGCAAATGTAATTGGGTATTGACTTTACCTAAGGAATGGGTGCTGGAACTGAACCGAAGTGAAAACAACAAGCGGTATGAAATACCGAATAACTTCCGGATCAGGCTGGCACAACTTGTAATTGCAATCGCGAAAGGGGAATTTTAAATGAACAGCAATATTATCGTTACCAAGGTCCTGTTGCAGGAATCCATGACCTACCAACCGCAGTATCGTCGTACCTTCGAAGCACGCGTCGACGGCCGCATCGAAACGCTGATCGCCAACCGCTTCAAGAACTTGAAGGGGGAAGTGAGCACGGGCGCCTTGGTGGCCGGGGTCGCCGAAGAATTCATGATGCCCAGCATGCAGCCGGACAAGCAAATCGCCATTGCCGGTAACTGGGCGCGGCCGATGTACCGCGCCTTGATCAACGTGACGGTCCGTTCGGTCACCGGTCACGACATCGCTTTCGTGCTGACGGCGCACAGCGATCCGATCGACCCATCGATCCAAGGTGCGTTCGATGTCAACAAGCCTTTCTACATCACGAACATCGTGCAGCTGCGTCAATTCGTGGACCGCACCAGTGGCGTATCGGTACCCGTGACGGCGCTTGCCAGTGCCACCCAAGTGATGGCCAACAACAATTTCGAGGGTTTCAACAGCAAGTACGACTTCCGGCAACGCCCGATGGACGTGTTTAGCTATATCGGCCAGGCGGCCCTGAATCTGAACACGCCGCAGGAAGACATCTACGACGAGCGTACGATCCTGTCGAACACGCCGATCAAGTCCGAAGTACGTAACCAATTACCGAGCGTGTTCGTGTCCAAGGTGCTGGGTGCGTACAAGATGGCAAACGGCAGCTCCGGCTCGATCGGCGGCACCCAGTTCGACCAGCTGTCCGAAGCCCAAGGCCTTATCATGGAACAAGAGTCGGCCCAAGATATGTTTTTGGCTGCGCTGCGGGCACAGCGTAAACAAGGGTTCGACGAGAACGTGACCAACTGGTTCACGCTCGCTGAACTGCATGCGCTCTCGCCGAACGACGTCACGCGCTCGCCGAAGTTGGTACCGCTGTCGCGTGACGTGGTCAACCTGCGGGCTCAGGGTCCGGGCCAAACCTGGAGCTACAGCAAGCCGCTTCAGCGTATGGCATCCTACCTGAAGGACACGGTGCCGGCCTTGATGATGGACAACATGCTGATGCGTGCACACATCCATTGCAGTAACCGGGTGTTCTCCGACGGCCGCATGATGGCTCATGTCAAAGACTGGAATACCTTCGCTGATGTCGACGTCACGCAGAACATCCAGATGCTGGAAAGTCGTCTGGTGCGCGAAGTGATGATGCCGCTGTCCGAGCAAAACACGCTCGCGCTCGACGTCGACATGCTCGTGATGGTCGATGCCGACAGCCGTTTCACGATTTCGTTCAATGGCAGTCAGGGCGAGGAATTCGTGGCACCGACGTTTGCGGGCGCGTTGCTGTCGCCGGTATTGACCTCGAATGCACAGGCAGCGTTCACGATGGCCAACGAGTTCAAGGAACTGGGCGACATGATCAACGATGCGGCGACCCAGATGCCCACGATGAAGGGTGCGGTCTTCATGGGCGGCGGTAAGCGCGCCTTCTAATAAACAATCATTCCCCCTTCCAAGCGAAGGGGTAGAAAGGAAACTTATGAAATTGCTTGAATTCGACAAACAGCTGCTGAGTACGGCTGGTCTGGTCTACGACGAGGATGGTTTCGTTTCCCGGAAGGAAGGAAACCAAAGCGTCCCCGTTACCATCAAGGACCAGCGTCTGGTGCTCGCCACCGATGCGCAGCTGGAAAACAGTGACTGGCAACATCGGGTGGTGTTCAATCCGATGTATGAAGGTCTGGCACGGAAAGAATCGCCCGTCCATGAAGCATTCCGCCTGATGATCAATGTGCGTCTGAACACGATCTTCGGCGTGCTGCTGGCCAAGCTGCTGGACATCTCGGGCAACACCGACCTTCACCCGCACTTGTCGCCGGAACAAACCGAGTTCCTCGACGTCATCAAACGGGTGAAGCCGACCGACACGATGAAGAACTACGTCAAGATCCTCGAGGCGTTCCCGGGCGACCGTGCCTTTGTCAACATCTACAGCAAACCGGGCGGCCTAGTCGGCGACGTCAAGTACGCACGCGCGGCCATCGTCAGCTTCCCGATCTACGAAGCGCTGGCGAAGGCGGAAGACAAAGTCATTACCACCCCGGCCGGGAAAGTCACGCTCAGTACCAAGAAGGACATCGAAACCTTCAAGCTGGCGATCGAGTACATCATCCCGAAGATCAACGACAAGCACTTCTACGATGTCGGCAGCACGTCGAAAATGGCACCGCTGATGGAATCGCTCCTGAAAGCAGCGGCCGGTATCTTCGTGCCGCTCGACCATCAGGTGCGTCTGTTCGCTGACCGCATCGAAGACGCCGAACTTCTCATGACCCCGCTCGACTGGGCCAACGAGATCGACACCAACATCACGGGGCTGTACAACGAAGCGCGCCGTCGCGGCATGATGAACGGCAACGAAGGCGATCCGCTGAACGCACCACCGCCCCCGGCCGCACCGGCACAGCAACAAGCCGCACAGGCCGCGCCGGCCGTCAAACGGGAAGTGCTGATCAACCCGATCACCGGCAAACCGATGGATATGCGTCCGCAAGAAGTTAAGCCGTCGCCGTTCCCGACGCCGAATGTGGCGCCGCAGCAGCATCAATTCCAGCCGCCCCCGCAACAGTTCTCGGGACATGGCCAACCGTTCAACAGTTTCCAAGCGCAAGCGCCGGCTGCACCGGCAATTCGCCCGAACGGTAAAGCAGACCTGATGGCGGCTATTAACGGCAACCCGGCTCTGGCAGTCGCCACGAGCGGCGTGGCGCTGGGCGGTGTGGCGCCGCAAATGCAAAACCAAGGTCGCACACCCGGCTGGGCACAAGGTGGCGGTCAAGGTTTTGTGCAGCAGAGCGGTTTCGCACCGGTCGGCGGCGGCACACCGCGTCGCGGTTTCTAAACTTGCGGCATAAAAGGACGGCGCCCTCACAGGCCCGTCCTTTTTTCTTTGCTACAACGTACGCAGTGCTGTGCTGGCTTGGCGGATCGTATCCACAACCGAATAGTTGGGGATAAGGAGGGACGACAAGTCTTCCGGCACCTCTTGCGCTGACGACAACTGGTTCATTTGTCGCACACAGTAGTGGTATTGCGGCGGAATCCCCATTGCACTGAATAGATCGTAGAGCGCACCTTGGAATCTTTCCACATCTTTGGGCGCCACCGCGATCACTTCATTTTCCGGGTGACTGCGTAAGTAAGTCATGTGGTCGTCAATGACATCACGGATGGCACGATCGTAATAATCGAGGGTGCCGGGGTTATACATCAGATTGTTGATATCCATGTTTCACCGTTTAGATTATTAAGGTTACATATTACCTAAGTGTACTGAGATTGGTACATTCGTCATACAAGACTGTTGTTACAACACGAACGAAAGAAGGAAGACAACGCAAATGCCATATGGAAGCAATCCATCAGCAGCATATTACATCAAGACCGAGTTCAATGAACTGAGAAGGGAGTTCTTAGGTGTTTGTGGGTTAAATCCTTGGTTTCCACACGATTCATCCCCGCGTCAACAGATGTTTGCCAGCCATCTCGGGCAAGCTCTGGTAATTAACGGGGTCACGCGCCGGTTCTTCCAGACTGGCATGGAACGTGAATACGGGAAGTACACGTTCTCGGTGAAGATGCCTGTCACCGGTGACATCATCAAAATCGTGGAGCGTTATCGTCGTGGCATCAGCGCAGGCTCGGTGAATCCGCCGAAGAGTCCGCAGACTTTGCTGATCTACGAAAACTACGCAACTAAGGAAATCGGGTTCGTGGATTTGCCCACGCACTCGAAGAATCACCCGTACTTTGGTTTCGAGTACCAAGCGACGGACGCCCTCAAAGGTATCCTTCGCGGTGAACTCCATAGCAATTCGGTGATGGAAGGGAAAATCTTCCTCGATTCACCCGCGAAAGACGCCAAAGGCAATTACGGCTTCGGCATGGAAGTACCGATGGCGTTCATGACGCTGCCGGGTACCTCCGAGGACAGTGTGGTGGTATCGGACGAATTGTTGCCGCACATGCGCTTCACGATCACGGAACGCCACATCGTGGAGTGCGGTCGGGATACCTTCCCGCTCAATATGTTCGGCCACATCAAGCCAGACGGTACGGTGGTGTACAAACCATTCCCGGAAATCGGTGAATACATCCGCAGCGATGGTTTGGTCATGGCGACCCGTAAGTACAATGACAATTCAGCATTGTTCGAAATGGGTCTGCATGACACGATGACACTTAACATTCCGTTCGACTACCCGTGCTACGCGACACCCGGCAAGGGTAAGATTGTCGACATCATCGTACGTCATGACCCGATGAACAACACCGGGTTGGTACCGTTCGGCATGGACGAGTACTTCAAGAAGTACGACACCGGCATGCGTCAGTTTTACCAGGAGATTTTTTCGGAGTACAAGCGTTTGCTCAGAACGCGTGGTGCGGCATTGAAGTTAACGCCTGCCTTCAGTACCCTGGTGGAAGAAGCCATCGCCATGGTGGGCGACCATAAAGAACGCATCCACATGCACCGTCGGCGTAAACCGCTTGACGACTACACGGTGGAGTTCGTGATCGAGTACGAAGTAACACCGACCGAGGGCTTCAAGCTCACCGACTGTCACGGTGGTAAAGGCGTGATCTGTAAGATTATGCGGGCAGCTGACATGCCGGTGGACGAAAAGGGTAACCGGGCCATGATCGTGATGGACCCGAACTCAACCGTCTCGCGGATGAACCTTGGCCGCCTGTACGAGCAGTTCCAAAGCGCGTCGCGCCGTGATGTACGGGTACGTCTGCAAGAAATGCTGGGGATCGAACACAAAGACCCTCAGGCGATTGCGAAGGTCCAGCGGATTCAGCACAGCGATCCAGTGCTCTTTAATAAGGCATGGGATTATCTGTTGGGTTTCTACAAGATCATTTCGCCCGAGCAGTACAATTGGTTCATCAGTGGCGAGTACGAAAAGCCGGCGTATGAAACCATTGGCAAGGTGATCGCCGATGATCTCTTCGTTTTCCTGCCGACTGAAAATCAGCCGGAGTCGGAGCAGATCGTACAAGACCTGTGGAAGTATTACCCACCCACCTACGGGCCGGTGTGGTACACAGGCAATTCGGGACGGCGTATCAAGACCAAAGTGAATGTCATGATCGGCCACATGTACGTCATGTTGCTGGAAAAGACAGGTGACGATTGGACGGCAGTCTCGACCAGCCGTACCCAGCACTTCGGTGTGCCGTCGCAGATGACCAATGCCACGAAGTATCTGCAACCCACCCGCACCTCACCCGTGCGTTCGGATGGTGAAGCAGAAGAAAGGATCTTTGCATCGTACTGTGGCTGGGGGTTGGTGGCCGAGCGTAACGACCGCAACAACAATCCAGTCACACACCGGGAAGTCGCGTATTCAATTCTGACGGCCGATAAGCCGACAGACATTGCGGCAGCTGTTGACCGTGAAAAGAATCCTTTGGGTAAGAATCGCCCACTGGTAATGACAAAACACATGATCCAAGTCGGTGGCACGGTGCTGACTTACGAAGACGTTGGTTTTACGCATTAATGCGCCCCTGGTGAGCAAGAAAGAGGGCCGGGGAAAAGAAACGGAGGAACGATGAAGAAACTGAAACGCATTAAAGCACGTGTTTTACTGGATTACACGCAAGAGCAGTTGTGGCAAAAGTTTCACGGGGCGTTCACGCTGGTGTTTGATGACGGTTTTGCCATCGACACCAATGCCCGTGAAACGATCTTTTCGAGTTACGGTTGGGAACTGTTGCGGGTGTACCGTGATACCCCGCTGCTGTATCGACACCATGTGCGCTTCGTCCTCAAGGGTGGCCTGCTCAACGCCGACACCCACTTGAAGATGTTGGGTGAGGTCATGTGGTCGGTGTACGATCAATACAAGTTGCCGAATTACATGGCACGGCTTTTGACGGTCGATCCGGTGACAAAGCAAGTCCACGAACGGCTGGTGGAAGAAATCGATCTGCGCGAACATCTGTTCAAACGGGTCTACGAACTCACCAACTACATTTACAACGATCTTACCCATCGCTGTGAAGAGTACGTGGTTTCGCTTAACATCCTGGACTTCATGGAGGTGTTGGCGCATCCGGTGATCCGCAAGATCAACAACGAGCTTCAACCCATTCCGGCCTCGATCAATAACGCGTACAAGGTGGTCAAAAAGACACTGGAAAACGCGCCTGAACTGCAAAAGAATCCGTTGGCCAAAGCGGTGCATTCCAAGACTGTGAAGGTTGACCAGCTGATGCAGTGTATCACGGCGCGTGGCACACTCACGGACGTGGACTCATATGTGTTCCGGCCACCGGTGCTACGTGGTTATGCGCGCGGCTTCCGCAGTGTCTACGAGGCGCTCGTGGAATCGCGCTCGGCTGCCAAAAGCTTGGCGTCGTCCAAGGCCCAGTTGCAAGATGCCGAGTATTTCTCGCGCCGCTTGCAACTAATCGACCAGATCATGCAGAATTTGCACATGGCCGATTGCGGCAGTACGGATTACGTGGAGTGGCTGATCCGTGGCGAAGAGTTGGAGGGCGGTCGGGTGCGCCGCAAGTCCGATCTCAAAACCATGGCTGGTAAGCGGTACATGGACGACGATGGCGTCCTCAAGGTCATCCATGAAGACGACAAGTCGCTGATCGGGCGTAAGCTCAAGATGCGCTTGGTGCGCAAGTGTCACCACCCAGATCCGTATGGTATTTGCAGTATGTGTTTCGGTGAACTGGCATTGTCCATACCGCGTGGCTCGAACATCGGCCACATGTGTTGTACGCACATGACGCAAAAGAGTAGCCAATCCGTGCTGTCCCTGAAACACTTGGACATGAGTTCGGACGTCGACGGCGTGGTGATCAATTCGATGATGCGCAAGTTCGTGCGTGCCTCCGAAGACGAAAGCTCGTACGTGCTGGCACCCGAACTGAAGGACGCCGAGGCGGTAAAACTCATCGTCGCCCCGTCGCAAGCACGCGGTTTGTCCGATGTCAAGGACGTGGAAGAAGTCGACAAGCTGAGCCTGACGCACGTCTCCGAGATGGAAACCATCACCATCGAGATCACGTACGAAGGGCAAGTTGTGCCCGAAGTGGTGTTCGTGCGCCAAGCAAATCGGTTGGCCAGTATGACGCATGAACTGCTCGACTATGTGAAGACGTTTGGTGTGACCACTGACACCGGCACGGGCAATTTCGTGATCGATATGGTGAACTGGGACTGGACGTTGCCGTTCTTAACGTTGCCGCCGAAGCACTTTAATATGAGCGACCACTCGGCCGCCATTGCGAAGATGCTGGAGTCCACGGTGAAGGATGTGGATGCCCGCGACACCGAGACTGACCCGATCGAGTTCTTAAAAGAGTTCCACGATCTGGTCAATGATAAGTTGATGGTGAACTTTGCTGTCAATGAAATCATCGTCGAAGGCGTCATGATTCGTTCGGCCAAAGACTTCGATTACCGGTTGCCAAAGCCGGGGACCGAGGCCGGCCTAGGTGTGCGCTCCAACATTATGGAGTACCGCAGTGCTACCGCGCGTTTTGCCTTCCAAGGCCATCGCGAGTTCTTGCTGAACCCAGCGTCGTACCTGAAGTTCATCAACGAGCGCCGCCCGAACCATCCGATGGACGGGATCGTGATGCCGCTTGAAGTGGCGAAAGCCGAAAAGAAACGGACCGGTTGGACTGTCGACTGATCCACAAGGGCGGGGAGCCGTAGTTCAGGCTCCCCATTTTTTGGTGCGGCATATGTGTCGTTTGTTTTTAAGGAAATTCATCAATGCCCGAATTGCGCGTCCATATACGCACCCATCACTTCGTCATCCGTGATATTCAGATCCGAGCACGTGCAGCCATCATGGCATTTCGTGGGCGGTACATCCAATACGGTCGGTTAAGTACACCCGGCGGCGGCAATACCAAAGTTAAGCTGCATACCTTTGGTACTGCTACCAGTGACTGGAGTGAGTTGCGTTTTCATATCAACCAGTTAGAACCCTTTAAGCAGACTCTGAAGCAGTACGGTATCATCGATACCATGGTAGAGTTTATCAAGACCCCGCGATTTGCGCCCGTCAAGGTCGAGTTGCCGATCTTCCCCAAATGGCAACCGTTTGAATACCAATTACCCGTGCTGGCGTTCATGAACGGCACACCTCCGCCACCCTTCCCGCAAGACTACACTGCGGCGAAGCTGGTCAGCGCCCAGACCGGTAAGGGTAAGAGTTATATGGGGATGAATTCGATTTCCCATCACGGGTTTCGCACGTGGATTAGCATCAAGCCCATGTACATTGAAAAATGGAAGGGCGACCTGAAGAAAACCTTCGATATCGACGACGACGATGTTCTCGTCATCCAAGGTGGCGAATCATTGATGGAACTCTTGGACGATGCGGTGAACAATCGCATCAAAGCCAAGGTTATCATCACCAGTAATAAGACCTTCCAGAACTACATCAAGCTGTACGAACTGTTTGGCCCTAAGCTCGCTGAGCATGGCTACCCGGTGCCACCCGATGAGTTTTGCGAAGCTTGCGGTATCGGCCATCGCCTCATCGACGAGGTGCACCAAGATTTCCACTTGAACTTCAAGTTGGACTTGTACACGCATTGCCCGACGTCGAATTCCTTGTCGGCCACGCTCACCAGTTACGATGCTTTCCTCTCGTCGATGTACGAGGTGGCCTATCCGTACACTGTGCGCGCGCCTGAGATGGAGTACCACAAGTACGTGTCGGCGCGCGGGCTTATCTGGGGTTTGCAATCACCAGAGAAGGTGCGGTATAAGAACGGTGGGAACTATTCCCACAATGTGTTTGAGCAAAGCATCCTGAAATACAAAGGGATGACCGGCAATTATTTGCAGATGATGAAGATCACAATTGACACTGACTTCATCCCGGATCGGCGTGAAGGTGACCGGTTACTGATTTTCTGTGCCTCGATTGACATGTGCACGATCGTCACCGAGTACCTGAAGCGCGAATACCCGCAGTTTGATGTGCGGCGTTACGTGCAAGAAGACCCGTATGAAAATGCAATGGAGCCAGACATCATTGTCTCCACCATGTTATCGGCGGGCACAGCCCTTGATATCCCGAACCTGCGGATGGTGTTCATGACCACCTGCATGTCGAGTAAACAAGGTAACATCCAAGGGCTGGGGCGGTTGCGATTCATTCCGGATGTGAAACTGCGCTTCGTTTACACTGCTTGCGAAAACATCGCCAAGCAGATGGCGTATCACGAAGAGAAGAAGATGTTGCTCCGTGATCGTGCGCTGTATTATCGGACGGACTATTATCGAACGCCCGTGTAAATGGTGGAGGAGGCAACTCCTCCACCTATGCCGGAAAATATACGAAAGAGGACAATCTGATGAGTCAGGTACAAGTGTTAATCGGCAGTGTGCCGCTGAACCAAGAGCAAGCAGACGTGGCCAAAACGATGGCCGACATTATGTTTAAACGGTCGCACAGCTTTATGACCAGTTACTATGGGTGGAAGCAATCCAAGGTGGACGAGCAGTTGAACTATCTGCTCAGGAGTGCAGAGATCTTGCGGCTGTTTGATGGCACTTGGACGCATCCAGCAATCCGGTTTGCAGGTGACAAAGCCAAACTGAATGGGACGATCGAAGAGGTGTTCGGTCCACCCCACAGTCCTATCGAAGCGTAACAATAAAGAAGGAGAAAGAAATGAAGGTCATGCTTTATAAAGGGGATATTTTCCAGAACAACCCGAACGCCACTGCATGCGTGGCAATCTTGGAACATTGTCGCATCCGTGTCGAAACGGTCCAAGATACTGGTGCATTGCTGCGCATTTCCAAAGGAAGCAACCACCCTTTAACCGGTATCGCCATTGTTAGCGAAGAACCTGGTTCACCGGTGATCAAGAACTTCGTTGCACTGGTGAAATGGATTGAAGAACGTGGGCTTATGCCAGCAAATATTTAAAGGAGAATGACATGTTATCAGACACTCTAGCGGATGCATCCGAAGACATCAAAGACGCTCTGAAGCGTTATCCGGATATGTATTTACCTTGGCACCACCAAGAAGCCAAAAGGCTAGCGCGGGAACTACGCGAACTAAGCGATGAGGTTGGCAACAATCCGGATTACTGGAAATTTGCTAACCCAAGAACGGGCCAACACCAAGTGGTCATCGACGGTCACATCCTGTCGAATAAGCATGCCAACTTTGTCGTTGAGGCAATTGAACAACAGCGCGATGACTCGTTCAACCATTTGGCTTTTGGCGAACCCGATGAAGAAGAAAGGGTGCGGTTGGCGCCCGGTGTCTTATCGTTGGCCGAAGTGATCCATAAAGTGTTGCCCAGCCACGACCTTGCCGGAATCTATTTCGACGGTAAGGGTGAAGCTTATTTCAGTTACGAACCACTTGGGGATCTCAATCCGTCCAAGTAACACGGCATAAAAAGCGAGGCTAACCCCTCGCTTTTTTCTTTGTCCTTTTATGCCGATTCCAGAAAATTATGGTCACATATTCTTTCGGTGAGTTAGAGCATTTAACTCTATTCGTTTTCAATTTAACCACTGGAGAATAGCAACTATGACGACCATTATCTACAAGAATGGCAAACTTTACGCCGACAGCCGCGTGACCTATTTCCGTCAAGAAGAAGATGGAACCAAGGTACTGGATAGCGTAGTCAACGATGTTCAGAAGATCATTGAACCTGACAACCTGTACATTGGTAATCGTAAGGTGCTCGCTTTGGCATGCGCTGGCGATATTGCGTGGACCAAGTACTGCACAGCCATGGATCAGGAAGCAGCTAAGCATGGCGAAAGTCTCGATATTTTGAACAAAGATTTCTACTCATCCATGTCGTTGTTTGCAGGGTTCGATACGCAGATGATCGCGGTAACGCCGAGCCGTGTATTCCTCATTACCTTCCAATTTTTGAATATGACCTATCAAGAGGTCATCCCGACCTCATGGATCGTCATCGGTAGTGGGGTGGAAAATATCCCCAACCTCGGTGACACGGTGCTAAATGTGTCGGCCGAAATTGGCATGGCTGACGCAATCATGCATGACGAGGGAACTGGCGGTCCAGTAAGTTTTTGGAGGTACGGCCGAAAGGGTGTGCGGACGCTTGAACTGAACGCGGAGTACTCGTCGTTTACCCGCAAGATGGTGCGTAAGCTGCGTACTCTGCGCAATATCAAAGATGTGTGCTCGATCATCAAAGCCCGCATCAAGGTCTATCCGAAAGCGCAGTACGCGTAATAAAGGGCAGGGGGAGTATTCCCCTTACTTAACAAGAAAAAGGGGGATTGGCAACTATGGATTTCGATTTTGTATTTACCGATGAAGAGTTGGACGCAGCGATCCTTGAAGAAGATCACTGCAAAACGGTAGCCCATCTCTGGCACGATCAGATGTGCACCGGGAACCCAGACGGCACGGACGTGCTGGCACTGCGCTGGCCGATCGGCCACCTTGGGATGGAACGGATGGACGTCATCTTCTTGGATTTCGATACCCGCTGCCATCTGTCGCTCGTGAAGAATTTGAAGCGGGGTGCTTTCAAGAAGTTGTGGCCGGAACTGGTGGCGTTTTGCCGTGAACACGGCGTGCAGGATATCACCCTGTCTGACAGCAACACGCATTCGCGTGACATCTGGGGTGAGTATGGTTTTAGCGGATACAAGGGCTATCAAGTTCGCATCTATTACATCGACTAAAGAACAGGAAATTGTCAGCTATGGAAAACACGAATAATGAAGAAGTGAACGCTGCCGCCGACCCGCAAGAATGGTGGTATGCATCCGGTCCAGTTTCGACGATGCGTGGCCACACGAGCATGGCACCGGTCGGGATGATGTGCTGTTCCCACGAGGATCGCCCCGCCATCAAGCGGGTGCAGGGTGAAACCGACTCGTTCGGGGCAGAATACTTTGGCGCTTGCCAAGAATGTTTGGATGAACTCGCCAAAGACGATGGTACCTATACCGGTACTTGCGACTGGTGCGAGGCCGAATCGGACAAGCTGCGCGAAACGCGTGACTACGAGGAAGGTATGTCCGGGCCGGTGTATGATGTTTGTCCCGGCTGCCGGCAGAAACAAAATGATGCGGCGGCTGCGGAACTGGCTGAATACGATAACCGCGACGAGGACGACTACGGCACCGATGGCGATGAACCCGATGAACCGGAACATCCAGTGCCGTACGAAGACCACAACGGGTATATCTCCACGAATGCCGAACGCAAGCTGCCGGGCTTGTATTTCTTTGCGCGTACGTATCCTTGCGGGGTGAGACACCACATGATGCAGGTAACGGTCAGCATCGAGGATCCTTATATCGCCGTTAAACTCTTGCGCGAAAACAAGGCGGGTGTTCGCCAGACGCTCATGCATGTGGTGCATGAGTTGTACACCGATCAAATGTACCAACGGCATGACGGCAAAGAGGTGTTGCCGTGGGATGAAAATATCGGTGATCGTCTGTTGATCAATTTCATCCATGAAGTAGCGTGCAAGCTTCGTCCTTACGATCAACAGCGCAAAATCAATCACGCTGTGGGCGATAGGTCGTTACTGGCCGCAGTGGTAATGCGTTATAAAACCAAGAACAGAAAAATCACCTATCCTGTTCAAGCATGGCCGTTCCCGTGAAGTAAAAGAAAAGGCGGTTGAACCGCCTTTTTCAATCAACGATAAAGAAAGAAGAAACTATCATGAACTACGCACAAAATGAATTCAGCAAGTCGCAAGCCAAAGCTCGTCTTGAGAAAAGCCACAGCTGGGTGAACTTCATCGCTGCCGTTGTTGGAATCGCTGTATGCGTCGTAATGGCGGTTCGCTGCATTCACTGAGAGGAGGAAACGATGGCTGACAACAAGAAGGATAAGAGGTACCTTGCGTATCTTCGCAGAAAGCTGAAACTTCAGCTGCAAGTGTTCAAATCCACTGTCGTCGACCTTCGACCCATCTGGAAGGTGTGCGAGGAATTCAAAGTCACCGAGAAACAAATTCGGCTCTGGACTTCTGAAATCAGTAGTATTCTCGAGGAAGAATTCCATGACTGCGTGACCTTCAGTGGTCGATATGCGAGCCGCCCTAAGCACTTTTTAAAGCATAGGGTAGATGTGCACCAGGGCATTGCTTCTAAGGATGTTCTGGGTACGGGAAACGAACGTACATACATTCCAAATGAGGATACGTGGTACGGGGAAACATGGCCGTACTATCTTGAAGACATGCGGGAAGACAGTGGCGTGTTTGCGCACCTTCTCTATCTTTTTCGGCTGGCCGAGCGTAAAGAAAATGAATCCAACTAATCAAAAGAAACTATCATGAAGAAACTTGATCCTCTCAAGTGGTTTAAGTACAGCTACGTGGCCGAAGTAACCTGTGTTGACGGCACCGTAGTACCGGTGTCGGGTACGACGCTCCTTACTACCGCAATGGAATCGCCTCTAGCTGACCATGAGTATCTGGTTAAATGCGGTATCCTTCTCAAGCATTTTCAACCCGGCCAAGCAGTCGGTACCAACAATGTCAAATTGTTGGAAATGAAGTTCATCGAAGAGAAGACGGAATAAAAAGCATACCGAGGAGGCACCCCACAAGGGTGACCTCCTCTTATGCCGCGAAAAGAGCATTGCTCTTTTTTTTTGTCCTAATGGACCCAGTATGGTGGAATGTACACCGTAATCTCGATCGGCAAGGGATCGAGAATCTTGCGTACGACTGGTTCGACTTCTTCCCACCACAGTAACCCACCATTTCCACACCCTGGCGGTGGCATCGCCATCGAGGTAATGCCGTACTCTTCATACTTGGCCGCAATGTCCTTCAATGCGGTTCGCACCCACTCCACTTTGGAGGGAAACCGCCAGTGCTGCTTCGTGGGCATGCAAAGAATCTTGACACCCGATACATCATCGTAAATGAAATTGCGATGTTTCATGAAGAAGTAGTCACGACATGCACGCTTGTACGCTTGAAACATATCTGGGTAGCGGGCTTTGAATTCTTTGGCCACACCCGCCCCCATGACACCCACGGTATTGACAGTACATACCAAGGTTTGCGCTTTACTGCTAAACAGATCACCACCTACGATGGATACCGGCACAATCTCTCCTTACCGATTAAACTACTTACACTGGTGGCAGTGCTGCACTGTCACGCGCTTGTTTTTCTTTGCACTCTTGAAGAATGATCTCACACTGCTCACGGGTATGTGACATGAACGTTTTAAAGTTCTCTCCCGTGTACTTCAATACATCAAACGCCATGAAATCTTTCAAGCGTCGTTGGAAACCACCCCCGACAGAACTGTTCTCTGCCGGGTGTAGTAACATAGGCGCAAGTGGGCTGACGCCAGGTTGTTCGTGGTCGAAAATCCTGAAGATTGTTTCGTAACGTTCCCGCATGAGCAGTTGCGTGTCCGACGACAACAGTTTTGGTGTCTTTTGCAAAACACTGGCAATCTCTTCACGGATTGCCAGTGCAAAGTGCTTATGCTCACCAAAACTCGATTGCGCTATGTGTATCCTGCCAGGCCCTAGTCCCGCAGCCCCAGACGTGCTACCTTCTGGAGCAGAAGGATAAAAAAAGTCGACATCGTGTCCAGTACCAGATAGTTCGGGAACTGTTGCATCTTGTTCGACGATTCGTCGTAGTCACCTCGGGTCACTGCCACCACCGAAATGGTGGAGTCTTCTGCGAACTTTTGGATATGGTCGAAGAAGGCTTCGTTGTGTTCGTCCGAACCGCTGTACACATCGAGATTGTTGTCGATGTCTTCGCGGTCGTCGATCACGTCCGAGCCAAGGTGGATGGCCTTGACCCAGTGGCCGAACTGGCGCACGTTGGTGGCTTTGCCGAGCTTTTCGATGTGTTCGATGCGCTTGGTTTCATTGGCAGCCAGGCCGAGCGCCTTGTCGACCATCGTCGAGATGCCGTTGACCCACTTGTTACCGCTCTCGAGGTAATCGGCGATCGATGGCACAGCGAGTTCGAAGGCGAGGTTCTCGTTCACCGTGACGCGGCGGGTGGCGCCGCGCAGGAACTGTTCACGGTAGAGACGAATGGTTTCGAGGTTCACCTTCTGGCCGCGTTGCTTGGCCATGTGGTTGCGCTGGCGGTCCGTCAGGGCCAGGTTGTCGGTGATTTGTAGGCCGCCCAGTTTCAGCAGGCCGCTTTCTTCGATGTACGAACCATCTTCCGGTTTGATCTTGGTTCGGCTGTAGGGGAAACCCTGCGGCCAGATCGTGTAGGCCAGACCCCAGATCAGGATCGGCAGGTCCAGGCAGCTGATGACTTGGTGGTACGAGCGTTCGTTTTCGATCAGGTTGCTGTCGTGGATATGGTCGATTACGAAGTCGGCGAGGATGCCGGCGAAGATGGCCGAGTTGTTACCGAAGACGACACCATGGGTGGCGCGGCCAAGATTTGCCTTCTCTTCGGTTAGGCGTCGTTCCAGCTCGACCAGTTCGGTTTCTTCCGGAGCCATGAGGGTGACCCAGATGCCGGTGTGGTACAGCGGAAAGCTGAAGGTCGTGCCTTGGCCGGTGGCTTGGCGCATGCGCATCATGGCGGCTTCGCCGGTCAGCTTCTTGCCATCGCCCGCAAGCCAGTTGCGCGTGCTCGCCGCCAGTTTACCGTTTTCGCTCGGCACTTCCTGCATCCAGAAGCTCCCCGGACGGTAGGTGACTTCGGAATACCAACTGGCCGCCGGCAGCATGAACAGCGATTCACGGAAGCTTTCCATGAACTTGCGACCGGACTCGGATTTGGCGTAATCCTGGTTCGGCATCTGGTTCAGCTTGTCGACAGTTTCGTTGCGCGTTTCGTTCGGGACTTGGAGCCGCACGCTGTCCGGGCGCGGTTCTTTGGTCGGTTCGATGAAGATGTCGCGGGTTTGTTCACCGGTGGGCGTTACCGCCGGAGTTTCGGGCACGTCGGTTTTGGCGATGCTGTCGGCGCCCGTGATCGGATACGTGGTCGTCAAACCGTTATTCGTATCTTCGACTTTGAGCGAGCCAGCTCGATTTTCTTGTTCGGACACGGCAATTACTCCTGGGTGATGACGGTATGAACGAGTTCGCCTTGTTCGTTTGTGGTGACAATGGCGATGCTGGTCTTGTCTTCGCCGGCGCCCGGATCGATGCCGACAGCACTTTGGTTGCTGTTCTTCCAAGCGGCTTCGTCAATCTGGAAGATAGGTGAGTTCATGCCGCGCGGCAGCGGCGGCACAGCTTCCTTCGTCTCGGTGGCTTCTACCGTCGAGATGCCTTGGGCTTCCAGTTCAGCCGTCTTGGCCGCTTCGGCGTCCGCCATCTTCTTCATCAGGATACGACGACCTTCGTCGTACATGGCACCCAGTTCGGTGATGGTGCGTTCCAGAATGCCTTCCATCTTGGCCTGCCATGCGGCGTAGTGTTCGGCGATCTCGATACCGGCGAAGGTTTCGCGCGGGCTGGTCTTGTCGTCGCCGCGGTGTGCGTGTAGGTCGTGGATGGCGTCCAGTTCCGACTTCAGGGTCTTGATGTCGTTTTCCAGGATGCGTACGCGGTCGGTGAACTGCCCTTGGTCCACGATGTGCATGCGGATGTTGGCGTCGCTCAGTTCTTGTGCGACTTTGATGCCGATGCCGGCCAAGCCTTGGTTCGATTTGGTGTACAGCTTTTCCAGATCGGACCACAGTTCGCTGTTGTTGCCGCTCAGGGCTTTCTCTTCTTCGACCTGGCTCAGGCGCGCCAGTTCTTCACGGCGCATTTTTTCCAGCGGGTCTTTGTCGGCTTCTTGGGCAGCGCCGCGTGCTGCTTCTTTTTGCGCCGACATGGCGCGGGCTTGTTGTGCATCCCGTGCGAGACGGCTATTGCTTTTCTTGGTCATGTCTGACTCCAAATGGTTTTGTAAGAAATGAACGCAAATCATCTGACTCCAGGATGGAGATGCAGTATAAGGATTTGCGGTATTCGGTGATGCGTGTTTAACAAAAAATCAGCAGTCTCCGCTACTCTATTTCAATCATCAATATTTTTCGACATACATTGGAGCAACACATGCTCGACATGCATTCTAAGTTCTTGACGGACGCAACGACCGCAGAAATGAAGGTCGTGATTGACAAGGCGTACGCTATTTTATCGGTGATGGGCAATTCCGGACTTGACGATAGTCTGGAAGAAATCATCATGCTCGACAGCATCAGCGACACGGGCGAGACGGTCACACGCATTACTAATATGTTGCGCGATATGCAAGACACTTTGCTGGTGCAACACGAAGTCTACGTGGTTGACGGCACGCCACTGGATGTCACTACGTCGCTACTGGAAGGCCTCTTGGCGCTACCTGAGTACGAGGACATGGCCACAGTCTACCGCATCGCCACGCTTGACCAAGATCCCGTGGAGGGCTTTTGCCAAGCCATGCAATTAGTCACGCCGTACGCAGCCGACAATCTCGTCATGAGTTTGGAAAGCGTTGGCGGTAGCTTGTTGCGCCGGATGCGGGAAATTGCAGGCACCCGTGAAGAAGAAATGCTCTCGGAAGAAGAGCGCATCGAACGGGCCAGCCACATCAGCAAGATCAACCAGTTCTGCCGTTATACCCGTTCCCGTCATTACCGCATGATTGATATGCTCCAAGATGGCTGGAGTGTCGGGTATCCATTCACTGTGTACGCCGACGATGTGGGTCGGGAGTTCGAAGGGGTGGTGCCAGAACAAATCGCCAAAGAAATGATCCTGATGGCGTTCGCATCCAGCGACGGTGCAGTTAACCCGCGCGCGGTTATCAAACCCAACATGGAACGTTACATTGCCAGCATGAACGTAATGACTCGGGTCGATATCGAAGTCAACAAGCTGTTACAAGGATTTGAACATGAATAAGCGCGAGTTTTTCTTGAAAGCCATGCGCGCTGACGAGTACAAGCGCCGAGCTTGGGTCATCAGCGCGTTCAGCCTGATCAACGAAGGCGGCGAGCAGTGGAAGACCGATCCGTATCCTTACCGGGTGGTCCAGATGCCCACTGGCCACTTCTTTGTGGACCCGGAAAATGAGGGGCAACTTACCAAGATCGATGACGCCAAAACGGGTGAGCCGCCGTTCTCCTTCAAAGAACGCATCCCGCTGAAGAAGGGCGACATGCCCAATGTCGGTATGGACATCGACACCAATTACGGTAATGTGCTCGTCAATTACTTGTTGCTGGTGTACCCGTTTGGTCACAAGGTGCCGTTCTTGACCGGTAAGATCAAATCACGTCAGGTCGAACAGATCATTCGGGAACGCCTCATGGATACACCCCCGGCGGACCAAGCCCGGGATGACAAGTTCCTCTACGTCGACGAATACAAGAAGTTCGCCAATGCTGCATTTGCACTGGTGGCATACACCCAGTTGTGCGTACCCGCTGCCACGGAAAAGACCATGACCCCGGCTGAGGGCATTCGTGAATTCCGAGACAAGCTGTACGCTGAAAATGCCGGGAAGCTGCACGACCCGGTGGTGATGGCCAAGATCGACGCGGCCTTGGTGCAGTATGACCGCGATTGGCTCAAAGGCGACCGGGGTGCCGACTATCTCATTTCTGACAAGTCGCTCACCATCGTGCGTAAGAAACTCTTCAGCACCTTGGGTGCTGAAGGCGGCCTGTCTGACAGTATTGCGGTGAATCCGATCCAGACCTCACTGGAAGAAGGCTGGGACGCTGAACGCTTCCCACAGATGAATGACACGCACCGCGCCGGTTCCTTTAACCGCGGTCACTTGACCATGCTCGGCGGCGAATCGGTGAAGTGGCTCTTGCGTGCGTCGTCCAACATTAACATCGTCAAGGGCGACTGCGGTAGCAAGATTGGCCGCCAGCTGGACATTACCCCGGACACGGTAGGTATGTTACCGGGTTTTAGTATTGTGGGAAAAGATGGCCCGATCGCCATTCCTGATAAGGAAGCCGCCCAACAATACCTGGGCAAGAAAGTCATCTTGCGTACGCCCCAGTATTGCAAACTCAAACTTACTGACTTTTGCGAATGCTGTGTGGGTGTGCGTTTGTCAGCCAATCCGAAAGGTGCATCAGTTGCTGTCGCTCAGTACGGCAGTACCCTGATGTATATCTTTATGGCAGCGGGACATGGCAAGGCCATGACATTGGCTAAATTCGACTGGAAGAAAGACATTTTCTAAGTAAATAATTACTTTATACTCCGTATTGTTATGTAAGTTAACTAAATACGGAGTCTTACCTTGACAGTTAAAAATAAACCAATTAAACCAAAAGGTTTTTACGATGTGCCAGGAAATGATCTGGTTTGGATTGCCCGTGATGGTAGATGCCTAAGTCGGATCACGGGTAATCCCATTAAGGTCCGTGTAAATGAAGCGGGCTATAAAGTAATGGTGGTATACAGCGGTCAGGGATGTAACCGAGTAGAAAACTTCTACCATCACAGATTGCTGGCGTTAGCTTTCTTGGGGCGCCCACCACGTCATCTAGATAAGCCTTTCGAGGAGTTAGAGGTTAACCATCTTGATGGCAATAAATCCAATAACCAGCTTGTTAATCTTGAGTGGTGTACCCCAGAAGAAAATCTCGCCCACGCTGCTTTGTTGAACTTGAGTAACTACGAGTTCGTCTTAGCGCGTGACATTCGTAATAATTCCATTCGCCGTTTCTGTGGTTCGACAGGATGCTCGGAGGCGTTTGGTGTAGGCTTTAAACGAATGAACCGGCATCTTCGTTCTAAATTAGCAGGCTATGTTACCAAGAATTGGCATGTGTTTAAATTGGACGATGGCTCCCCGTGGCCGGAACTCCGCGACGAGCACTACTGTGAAAACAGTTGGGAATATCGTTTTGGTGTATGGGTAGCGTCGAGCGTTGAGGTGCCGGGGAAGAAAGTCATTGCCTCGACTTTACAAGGACTCTGCAATTTGCTGGGGTTTCAGTTTACCACAGCACAGACTGCGTTGAATCGCAAAAAGAAAGGCACGCCATATTGTGGTTGGGTCATTCTTTACGACGACTACAGTCTGGAGAAAGCGGTGGAAGAAGTGAACATCTACACTGAACGTGCAATCTTCCCGCCGAAAGATGTGACAGTAACCAACACCGATACTGGTGAAGTTAAAACCTTCTCTAGTCGCAAGATCGCCGCTGACTCACTCGGCATCCATCCGGATAAAATTCGTTACGCTATGAAGGCTAAAAATGGGTTAGTGGGTAATCTTCAATTTGTAGAAGCGTAGGGATTATCTTCTAATCTTGTGAATCTCTTTTTTCAACACTGACTCCATCAACGAGGATCAATAATGGGCAAGAACCAACAAAACAATTCGTTTTCCGGTAACAACAAAACTGCCACGCAAGGTGCCACCGATGCCACGACCAGCCCAACCACTGCCGGCAGCACTGCTGCTGGCAGCGCTCAAGACCAATCCGCAACCCAAGCCGTTCAATCCGCAGGAAGTGATGCGGGAGCAGCGCAAAGCGTTCAATCCGGGCCGGCTGATGGCGCAGGAAGCGCAGAAAGCAGCCACGCTGTTTCGAGCAGTGTACCGGGGGCAGACACTGTCGCAGACCAGGCAACCGGTGGTGTGGTGACTCCGCCCTATCCGCGCGGCCAAACGCCGTACTTTCAGCACTTCGACGAACTTGCTGTCTTCGACCCCCTGCTCAGTGCCCGTCCCGACATCTCGGCACACGCCATCGGCCTGCTGCAAGACTTCGATGCCTACGTCGGTGCCATGCCGCCCACCAAGCCGATGTCGCAAGCGGAAGGCGCCACTCACCAGCGCCGCCTGTTCCGTACCTTGCAAGGTATCGTCAACGATCTCGACGGGATCGACTTCGAAGTCGCCTTCGGCCATGTGTTGGCCACCGTCGAAGCCAACGACAACCACGCGTTCGACGACCTCGCCGTGTTCCGCTTCTTCGACGCCAAGGAAATGATCCTGCCGACCGAAGACCGCTTGGCCTTCCGCAACTTCCTGAACTTCCTGCTGAAGATCGCCCCGGCCAAGTCGCGTGCTACCGTGGCATCCCAAGTCAACCTGAACGCCACGTTCGCCAACCGCGCCTTCACGGACGCTGGTCGTTCGCGCGTGCAGGCATACTGCCGCATCGACTAACCGACTGCGCGACGAAGCTGCCGCCCAACCCACGTGGCGGCTTCGTCCTTTCCTCCCATATTGGAGAAGAAAATGCATCCAGCGATGCCGGCCTATTTCACACGCGGATACGTTCGCCAAGTGCAAATGGCCCTGAATGAGAAGACCAAAAGCACTCTCCCCACGACTGGTCGCTTTAATGCCGCGTGGGTGGTGGTACTGAAAAAATGTCAGATTCTGTGCGGTATTTTGCCGACCGGTAAGTACGACAGTATGACCCAGGCTGAACTCGAGCCTTTCATGATGCGCAAGTATCTTCAGCCGCAGGATTACGACGACGTTGCCGAGTTACTTGGCTGCGACAGTGCGACGATCCTGGCTGTGGCCAAAACCTTTATGACGGGTTCTGGCTTCATCAGCAATGGTAAATGTCGCATTACGTTTAACCGTAATAAGTTCAGCCATGAACTGCGTAAACAGCGCTCAAACGGAGACATTGCCGCCTTGCACCGAAAGTACCCCTCGATTGTCTCGGACACGAGTGGCGGCTATCTGTGCGAAGAATATGAGTATATACGGTTCTGTGAAGCCATCGGAATCGATTCGTACAGTGCCATGAAGTCCACGCATTGGGGGATGTTCCAAATCCCTGGTGCCAACTACCGCCAGTGTGGTTACAGCACCTTGACGTCGTTCGGGGTTGACATGCAGCAATCGGAACGCCATCAGTTGTTTGCGTTGGCAAGGTTTATCAAAGCGTCGCCAGTTCTGGCAAAGGCGCTCAAAGAAAAGAAGTGGGAAGACTTCTGTCGTGAGTATGCGGGTGCTGGATACAAGACGTACCAGTTTCACCTGATCCTCGCCGCCAACTACAAAGACTTGAGCCTGATCAAGATGCGCACCAAGACGCCCGCGTGAGCGGCATAAAGGGAGAAGCTTTCGCCTCTCCCGTTTTTTCTTTTATGCCGCTATTTCAAAGAACGATGCATGAGCTTCTCAATACCGGCTACCATGTCAGCCAAATGACGTACCACACCGCGCGCTACCCTAAACTCAGCTTCGTCAAATGCATCACGAGTGAAGGGTTCTATTACGTTTTGTTTTTCGAAAGGTAATTCAAAATAATCTTCATAATGCATTCCGATGCCGTCAAACCCGGTATCCTCTCCGGTTCTGTTGTCCCACAAAGTGGATATGCTTTCTTCCACGTCATCGAGCATTTCCAGTACAAGGTTAGCCGCTTTCGCGATTTCTTCTTTGGTAAGTGATTTTACATCTGGAGAACGATGCCTGTAATTTGTTTTATGTAGGGAGTATCTCATCATTGATGCCCCCTTTTTTTCTTCTAGGAAGTGCCCGCCAGGCAGCTGTTCGATACGTTTCCCTATTTTTGCTAAAGGAGAAATGAGTTCTGGCAATTTCTCCTTAAGAGTACTCAGTACATTATCGATGTCTTTTCCATAGACGCCTTTCAATGCACTCTTGGCAAACTCCTCGCGCTGTAGTGTAATTCTTGCAAAATCGTGACACCAATGTACGATATCTTTACTCCCCTTGGACGCTGCTGAAAGAATCGAAGAATTTAAATGTCCGTTTACTTCAAAGAGTGGCGCGATATCGTTAACATGTATTAATCCATCAACAGTTTTCTGTTTTTCCAACCAGTCCTTATTACCGTAATATGAATCGATATTGTTTCTCAATTCATTGAGGTACTCACGTTCGTCCTCGCCGTGCTGAATTCGGTTAGATAATGATGGCTTATTTGAAAGGAATGGCAATAGCTCATGCATCGCTGATGAAAAGGATTCTGCGGCGTAGTGCAATGTTTGGTGCTGTTGGTGAACACGCAACAGCGCTTGGCGGATATTCTTGGACATGACTTCCTCGCAATTGGGTAACATACTATTTTCGGCATAAGCGCTGGGAGTACCCAGCGCTTATTTTTCTTTTATGTCGTGTTCTATTTATCGTGCTTCAAGATGTGGAAGAAGTACCAAGGGTTTTTCTTGCATTCCTCCAGTATGGCCACCTTCTGCTCTTTTGTCAGATTCGGATTCCACGGATCAAGACTTTCAAGCGCTTTGTTGATGAATGTACGAGGAACCGGCTTCTTGACAATTGCGTAACCCGCTTTGTCGAGACTGTCGAGCAAACTATTGGCAATGTTGACCGGATCTTCGTCTCCATCATACCATCCGGATAACCTTCCATGGTAAGCGCTATCGTTAAATGCCACACCGAGGGTAACGATGTCCTCTTTTTCAGTCTGATGTTGATTCACCTGCAAGTCGAGTAATGCCTCAGCAGTAATTTCATGACTCATGCTTTTACTCCTTTTATGCCGCAATTTCTTCTTCAATAGGTGCCGTCACAATTCGGATAGCACCGGGCGGGGTATCGACCGTGGCCGGGTAGGCGACTGGACCGATCTTGATGGGTGGTAAACCTTCGTCTTCCAGGAATGCATCCAGGAAGGTATCGGGCTGCGGGCACTTCAGAATCACCGTGGCGAATTCCACACAGTTGGTGTGGCCACCCGACAGGTTAATGCCTTGTTCGCGTTGGTCTTCGAACTCCACATCATCGATCCGGTGCAGTTCACGCACCGTGGTGTCTTTCGACATGTTAAAGACCGCGCCACCATTCGGGTAACTGGCCGCCACGTCCAAGTCCCCCACGTGGGTATAAATCCGCGTAACCATGCTCGGGTAGTCATACAACAACTTCAGTCCGTTCATGGCGATATTACCAGCCGGGAGCGTACAAATCCACCCTTCCACTGGCACGCAGTACTGGTCCAATTCGTGGGCCATCTGGTCCGACGTGGTGCCCAAGACATAGCCCTTGGTCTGCACAAAGAAGTGAAGGTTGTCGGCCGAGCAGCGCGGCTGCGACGAGAAGTCGTGGTAGTCCGAGGCACCCACCATCATTGGCATGGTCAAGCGCAAGTCGTTGGTGTTCTCGTCGAGTAACTCCGGCCCCACACAGTCAAAGACGTTATAGATGCTGTATTCGATTTTGTACTGTGTCTGCATGTACTTGTGCCATGCCAGCCCAGATAGGTGGTCGCCCTTGATTCCCTTTAATTTACCGCGTCCTTCCAAGTGCTTCTTCATGATGGCATCCAGCGCATAGTTGGGTTCATCCGATTCAGCGCCGGTACGGATGCGCTTGTAGGCACACGCTTGGTCAACAAAGTAGAAGCTCGCTGGACACACGGCCGTATGCCACTGTTCGACCCACTTCAACGGCTTGACCTTGCCGGAAGCTGTGATCATCTTATTCTTGCCCTCGATGTACTTGAAGTGGCGGTACTTATTGGGCACCAAAGGATCGCAGAAGATGTCTTTAGGGTCCACGTTGGCTTTGGCAAGCGTCAACAGGACTTTGGGCAAGTCGAAGTTGATGTTCCAGATCGCCACAAAGTCAGGCTTCCATTCGTGCGCTCGTTGGAATACCCGGCGCACGATTTCGACGGGACCATTAACGATCACGACTTCCCAGTCAATCTTTCTTTTTTCTTTGTCCTCGGCCATGTAGGTTTCAAACGCGGCCAACAACTGACGGATGGGTTCAGGCATGGTACCCATGAACTTCTCGTCAATGGCCGTAATGATGCGTTTTTTGTACGACAAGCTGGCCATGATGATTTCTTCTGTACCATGAACCACATCAGTTTCAATATCGAACACCGAGACCGTGGACGGTGTCGTGACGTGGTTGAAACGTTGCTGGTACGTCCGTTTGATCAGGGTCGACGATTTGATGTCGGCGCCATAGATCCAGGGATTGCGTAGCATCTGGCGCAGGCCGCCATTGACGCTACGCGGTGCGTCAAACCATTTGGGAAAGCGCGGGTTTGGTTGCATGGTCGAGAGCACCTGGGCAATCCGGTGCTTCAGTTTCGACTGCGTGGTCGTGAAGCGGTCGAGCTTTTCCTTCTTTTCCCATTCCTTCTTTTCCAGGTGATTCTGCCAACCCGTCTTGGTTACATAGAAAGGGCGTTCATAGTTTTCGATCACGACAGTACGGGGTTCTACCCGACCGTCTTTGTAGGTTACCACTTCCTTGACAAGGTGATAGTCGTTACGCATGCCCATCGGGGCTTCGCAAAATACCACGTGACGGGCTTCGATACTCTGAATGTCACTGGGTACATTCTTGAGGTACTGAATGAGGTCTTTGATAATCATAAGCGTAATCTTCTTGTTGGCTACACAAATCGGTAATCTCTATGAGTTTCCACTACTTTTTTGTATAGCAGTGTGCTCGGTCAGAATATCTACCGAGCTTGTTATATTTGACTTAACCAGCTAATATCGGCCTGAGGACAATCCCCCATGCGTATCATGCAAACCAGCTTAGAGTCGGTTGCGTTCCAGTCCACCCAGTTCCGCGACGAACTGACGGTGGCAATGGAAGCACTCGACGGCCTTGATCCCAAAAAAGTTTCCGACAGCGAACAAGAAGAACGCCTCGGTAAGCTGATTCGGGAATACACCGGCATCAACGCCGCAGTTTCGTTCGGCCAGCATATGCCGGCCGTGAAGGTGCCAGACATCAATAAGAATCACAGTCTCATCAACAACTACGTGCGCAATTACGTGCTCGGCGCTGACGGCCTGGCAATGCTGCAAAAGAACGATGGCGTCATGCGCGGTGGGATTGACTTGGTGCGCAACAAAGTTTCGGGCGTGTTCACTGAATTCCCCGTGATCATCGTGATGCCTGTGTCGATGCTCAAAAGTAACTACACTGCCCGTGAGAAAGCTGCCATCGTCCTGCACGAAGTCGGCCACGTGTTCTACTTCTACGCATTGATGGCCAACCTCGCCACCACCAACCAAGCCCTGGAATCGATGTCGAAAGCCCTCGACCAGTCCGGCTCGGTGGAGCAGCGCGAGGTCGTGCTGCTGTCCGTCAAGAAAGCGCTCAAGCTTGACAACCTGAACGAAAAGGAATTGGCCAAGTCGACCGACAAGAAAATCGTCGAAGCTGTCGTACTGTGTTCGGTGACCCAGCAGTCGCGCAGTCAACTCGGCCGTAGCATTTACGACAGCACCGGCTTCGAGTACCTGGCTGACCAGTACGCCGCGCGCTGCGGTGCCTACCGTGACTTGGTGACGGGTCTGGAAAAGCTGTACAAAGGCTACCACAACATCTCGTTCCGCAGCTTGCCGACCTACATGTTTGTCGAAGCGGTAAAGATTTCCTTCCTGTTTTTTGCGCCCTTGGTCACGATCCTGTTGTGCGCGATGGACGGCAACGACGACCGCTACGACCGTCCGGGTGCACGCATGCTGCGTATCCGCAGCCAGATCATCGAGAACCTCAAGGACCGCGATCTCGACAAGGAAGACGTTGTGCGTTTGGAAGAAGACCTGAAAGTCATCGACCAGGTGCTCGAAGGCGTCAACGACCGCCGCCAATTCTTCGGTGTGCTGTGGGATGTACTGAGCCCGTCCGCCCGCAAGGATCGCAATTACACCCATCTGCAACAAGAACTCGAAAGCCTCGCCACCAACGATCTGTTCGCCAAAGCAGCTCAGCTGCGGGTGACTGCATAAAACACCAAGGAATCAGCATGAAACAACATTACATCGAATTCGTCACCCAAGCTCAACACCAAGTCGTCGAGCCACTGCTGCGCTCGCGTATCATCGCCGCAGCGGTGGCCGTGGCTGTCGCTCAGGCCAATCCGCTGCCAAGTAGCGAAGTCAGTCACGCCGGGGAATACTTCACGAACCAAGTGATGCCGGCGGCGATGAACGCCATTTCCGAATTTAACGAGAACGTGGTGTTCGACACCCGGTACGCGCTCGACATCGTGCGCCAACTCTGGCAGCTGCGCTACTGGACGGCGTTCCAGCAAACGGAAAACATCATCCTCAAGGGCGAATGTTTCTTCTCGTCCTACACAGGGATCGACGTCGTCATCTCCGACGCGGTGCGTGCATTCATGGATCAGAATGCGAAGACCGTCGTCAGTCTGTCCCTGTTCGCTGGCGATGCACTTCGCAACCGTACTGCGACGCAAACTGCCACCTTTATCGGGGGTTAAACGATGTTGCAAAATCTGAATGCAGGTTCGGAATTGCACGCCGAACCGGAAGACGCGCAAGTAGACGTGATCGACCTGAACCAAGACAACGAGAGTTTCATCGCAATGGAAGCGGCTCTGGCCGATTTGATCGGTTTGTCGATCGACATCCGTGGCACTGGTGGCATGTCGCGCGGGTTCGCTATGGAAGCGCAGCGCATCATGCCCGAGGTGCTTTCCTCCCCGATCGGCTACTTCAGCGTATCGCCGAGCGCAACCCAATACCGCGTCTCGCTCGAAGAAATCGACAAAGGCGTCTGGGCGCTCATCATCGCCGGCGTGACCGTTGTCATCGGCGCCATCTACAAAATCTGGAAGTGGCTCTCGGGCGACAAAGATGGTGATGGTAACGGCGCCACGGCTGCCGCCAAGTTCGAAGGTAAGGTCGAGGAAGTCAAAGCCACCAGCGAGGGCACGATGGAAATGGCCTCCGGCATGGTCGATGTCGGTCGTGAGGTGCGTTCCAACCCGATCCAGTTCCAAGGCAAGGACGGTACGGTGCGCTGGAACAGCATGGACCAACTCATCGACACGGTGTTCGTCAACGAAGATCGCTACGGGGAAGAAAAGAAGTTCTTCCTGACCCCGCGCCCAATCCACCGCGACATCGTCGAACATGGTCCCTACAGCAAGATGATCGAGCATCTGGCCAAAGGACATGTGTTCAGCAAAGTTGCCGAAGTCATCAAGCAAAAAATCAAGTTGCTCGAAGACATCGAACACCGTGACCGCAATGCGCAGGGACAGCAGGTGCCGGGTTTGAATAACGAACTCGACCAGATCGCCAAGCCGATCACGGTGCGTTACGAAGGCGCGGAAATGACCTTGCAGCAATTGGGGTCGAAATTGCGCGGCGCGCGGGAAGGGGCCGAGGCAACGAAAAACACGCATCGTCTGCACTACGATGAAATGTACACCAAGGTCGGTAATGTCTACAAGAATAACGACTTGGTCGAATTGCTCAAGCAAGTGATCAACTACCTGCCGGTGCTCGACGAAATGCGCCACGGCTTGGAAGCGACCCAGCGTTACGTCGGCGATGTCACCCAAGACGGCCAACCCGGCGGCAACTCACCACAGGTGGCGCAGCGTATCCGCGCCCTCATCACCTCCATGCACGACCAACTCGCGGGCTTTGCGGCGCTTGCCAACGAGATCGAGCATTACGTCCATCACTTCAAGAGCTTGTCGCAAACCGCCGCAGGCTTCGGTAAAGAGATCGTGCGTAAGGTGAGTATCCTGATGAAAGCGGCCGAAGTGGAAGAAATTCCGGTCGAGTGGAAAAAGATCGTCGCAGGTATCGAAGCGGCGAACGAAGCCATGGAAAAGAGCCACTTCCCCAGTGGTGCCCATGCCCACAACTTGGCACGCGTCTGGCGTAATCGGTAATAAAACCCCCTGGCCTACCTTATGGTAACGCCAGGGGGTTTTATGCCGCATTATAGCAGTTCGAGTCGTTCGTACTCCACCGTCACTGATTCCTGGGTGAAGAGCGTGCCGTCCGGGAGTGCCACCAACACCTTACGCAAACTGCATCGGGTGGCGTTGTCAAGCACACGCAGGCTGGTCAGGTTATTGTCGCCACCCAAACCGGTCACTTTCATGTTGACAACATCGGTGCCGTACTGCAAAGACAATGCCGCCATGATCGCATTGTCCGACACGGTTTCTTCTTCCAGCAGTGCACTCAGGATTTTGATGGTGGTGGCCGTCAGTTGCTTTTTGAGTGCCTCATTGCGATACACTAGGTCAGGCACTTGCAGCCGCACCTTGAAGTCTTGCGCCGCTTCGATGGTCTTGGTTACCCCATCGCCCACGAGAACGTTGATCATTCCCATCGTGGTTTTCGGATAGAAGTAGATGCGGGTTTTGTCCAGCACTTTCTTCGAGATATCCGACAGATCATCCACGAGCCAGCTGACCAGTTTCTTGGTCAATTCTTGGCGGTAGTTCACAGCACTCACGTCGGTAGCAAACCAGTACGTACCGTCGATCAAGAACAAGTCAACCATCCGTCGCAGGCTGCGACTCACGACCGGAATCGGATTGTTGTTGGCGTCGAGTACCACGTCACCTTTACGGTGTTTATAGATGGGGTTGCCGTTGCCATCCAGTACCGGATCACCGCGCTGGTGGAGTACTTCCATCACGATTTGACCGTCGCCATCGAACGAGATGATCGAACCCGACGCATCGGCTTTGTACACATCGTTCTCGTAGTACATCTGTTCGTCGGTGGTGTATTTTTGGTAGACCACGCCTTCGGTGTAGCTGCGGCTGCGTGCCCACAGCGTTTTGAGGGCATCCCCGAATTTGATCTTCACCGTTTCATGTGTGACCCCGATGATGCTTTCCGGCAGATAGACACGGCCGAGTAAGGTGTCGATCGTGGCGGGTGACCACTGCGCGTCCATTGGTTCGTCGACACTATAAAGGATGTCGAAGTTGGTGGTCAGCTCGGCGTTAGTGACTTTGTACTCGTTGCTGTACATCAGGAACGTGGTCAATTGCAGCAGGTTATCGCTGGTCACATTGAAGTTAGTGGCCAGGTCAAATTCGTAGACCCGTTCATTGTTGCCAGCCCGACCTAGGTACGTACCGTTCAGGTAGGCGCGGTCTTTCTCGCCATCGGGGATGTATGCCAGCTGAACGTATACCTTGCTATCGTCCAAGGCCAGGAAGGCTTCTGACGACGTGGTGATAATTTGCAAGGTGTATCCATTGGCTGTGCGGAAGATACCGTACTTGGCGGTTGACACTTGGAGCAGGGTCGTGGGGTTTTCTTCCTCGAACGACTTGGTGACCGCCAGCGGCGCATCCAAGTAGTACGCCCGCATGTCAAATTCGTTACCACTGCTGTCCAGTACGTAGTGGAATGGCGTAAAACGCCACTTCGAACCACTGACAGCCAGCGCCTGCTTTTCCGCGCTCATGCCCAAAATCGTATTGATTTCAGCTGCCGCCACAGGGGTCGTGATGCCGTTGTCTTGACGGTACAGCGTTTGCGGTGTGATGGTGATCGAATCGCCATTGTTGACCACGGTATCGAGCTGGGCCGCTTTCTCCATATCGATCGCAATGGTCTCGATACTGGCAGCGGCCGCAGTGATCAAGCGCTCATCCGACGGTGTCGGCATGCTCTTGGTGGCCAGGAACACGCGTTCAGTAATGTTATCCACTTCCAACACCACACCGTAACCGTTTTGTTCCAGCTTGGTTTCGATTTGTACAGTCGAGATCGGGTACTCGATTTCCCCGCCCGTGGAGTTCTTCATCACTCGTTGCCGCAAGACACTCAAATCCAGTGCGGCCGAGCCACCGCTTGTGGTGCCGACCGAGTACGGAATCAACTGCTGGAAGCTCGCCATTGGCGCTGTGAAGACGGTGTCGTCACGTTTGTCGTAGTTGATCCACGTTGCTCCGAATTTGTCCGCCGGGTAGTTCGATAGGTCCAGATCGAGCGCGCCCATGGTCTCGTACATATCGACCCGCACTTTCTTGCTGTTCAAAATGGTACGGGTGTAGATTTGCGGGATGCGAACATTCAGCGCACCTGCTGCCACTTTCAATACGGCGGTCACGACAGTGGGATCATAAACTTGACTGGTGTGCGTGGTCGCGATCTCGGTCCAACCGTCAGCAGTCTCCACGTAAACGCGGGCGTAGTAAAACGACTGTTTGAGGGGCATCGCCATCGAAAACTCTTTACCGCGCGAGATGTCGTCTTGTTTGCTCTCGATGCTGAATTGCTGCACGTCGAACGACAGCCGCACCCAACGCACCCCGCCGTCGCCTTCTGCGTATTCCCAGTCCACCTGATTGGTGGCAAGGGTTTGTAGGGGCGATGGTTTCGAGACATCGTACACCACGCGCAAGCCTTCGTGTTGCAGCTGGCGAATCTCGATGGGGTACTGCAAGGAGAAGATATACCCTGCTGCCGTGAAGAACGAATTGCGTGGGATTACGACCTTACGGCTTTTGGTCGATGGTTCCTCGACCATGCGGTTAAGCAATTCGTCTTCGGCAATCAGAATACTGAAACGTGCCGTACTCGGTGCGGCAAAGCGACCCACGTAATCTTTATCCGACATGTGGAGGTACAGGTCGTTTTCTGTTTGTGCCAACTGCGGATACAGCTTACGCATGACCGACTCGTGCTGATCCATGAACGCCGTGTACGTGCAGGCCACCGACTCCATGAGTTGCACCACCGGGTTGGTGGGGTCTACATAGTTGGCGTCTTTGACCAGTGCCAAGAGGTCCCGCTGTACACGAGTGGGGTCGTACTGGTATGCGATCAAGTTCGCCACAATGGTATCACGGCTACTCATTTCGTTCTCCGTTTCAATTGATCCAAGTAAATTGCCATTTTCTGGTTGTAGATGTCATTGGGTACCCACCATTCCAAATCCCTGGTCTCGGGATTGATCCGTGGATAACCTCGGTTATTGAAGATACTCAGGAATTCAATGTCGACCAGTTTATACATACTGCTACGGTACTGGTTGCGCATCGTGTCATTGAACAGTTGCACAGTGCGGTTAAATTCATGGATCAGGAGTGGGTCTTCGTACATCGCACCCACAGCGCGGAAGTTCACCGAGATTGTGTCGAATGCATTGTTGATCGGCGACTCGGCTGAGAAGTTAAACAAGGCGCCCATCGGTGCTGAACTGGGGATTGCGGCGCCACAGGCCGAGATCGCTTGGACCTTGGTTTTGGTGACGTCCAAAACCAAACGGTAGATGCGCGTTTGGTAGTCGATTTCGTTTTCGATGATGTGCTCAAAATAGGGCACCAAGATGCCTTGATAGATGAGCGACATGTAGTGAATCCATGCGAAGAATAACAGTATGATAGGACTGCCAGGCATGTTGCGGAAATCGGCCGTAATATCGTATGCTGAATAGTCCTGCGCAACGCTATCGACCATCATCCAGGTTTGTTTGTATGCGCCGTCTGGTGCCACATAGGTGTCGGCTTTCAAATCCGGCCACCCACTCATGGACGTGAGGTTATTGGTCAGTAACGGCAGGAACGCTTGCTGGTTGTCAATGAACGGGCAGCGAATGCCCTTCTTGACCAACTCCCGGTCCAACATGTTACGAATAGCGCGCTGGACGCTTTCTTCTTTTGTTGTCAACAACGGCGTCAGTTGCCGAGAGTTGTTGAGGTTCTCGGTGGTGAGGTTAAAGTGCGGCCGCGTGAAGAACGTCAAGCCGTGAAAATCTTTGTTGATCGGCGTGGCAGCAGGTGTCTGGCGGTGGTTAATACCGTAGAAACTGTTACCGATCGCCGCATCGATCTCGCCCAGTGACGTTGTTTGAAAAACTTGGTTGATCGCTTCTGGAATAGAATCGTAATTGATCTTTTGAATGATCTCTGCGATATCGAATTTGTTAGCACTATCGGCCATCTAAAACCCCATGTAAAAGGAAACGAAATATGTCAGATTCTCCGACCTTGCTTGCGTTTGTGCGCAAGATCCAGGACCTGTGGCGCGCCGGTAAGTCCGACTCGCTGATCGACTACACGCAAGAGTCGCGGGTCGAACCGAAGGTGCTCATCGGTACCGACGTGCTCTACAGCGAAATGCTGCCGGATGTGATGCAGTCCGAGTTGTCCCAGTTCGCGGCGCTGTACTTGCAAGGCATCGCGATCTCGATGACGGTCGGCAACATCGAAGTCCAGCGCACTCTGTCCAAGCTGAACCCGAAACGCAGTGTGGCCGATGCCGCCGCCGACTCGGCTGGCTGGCTCATGGCCCAGGAAAACTACCAGTATCGTCTGCCGACCCCGGAAGCCAAAATGGCTCTGGAAGCCGTCAACGACCGTCTCGGCGAAGCGCAAACCTTCCAAGTGCACCGCGACACCAATCGCGAGATCAAAGAGCTGAGCAATCTGTCGGTGGGTAAACTGCTGATGGTGGAAGTCGGCGACGGCCTGCACAAAGCCACCATCCCAGTCGCGGTTCGGCTGGAGGCGACAAGCCTCCCAACTGAGCGACTGGCTCATATCTTAGCGATCGGCGCCAAGGACATCAGCGTGAAAGAGCGCTGGAAGCAAGTCACTTACGGCGAAATTGAGATGATGCGTGACTTCATCCTCAACACCGATCTGGTCGAAGAACACCGCAAAAACCTGAAGGCTGACACCGACGGCGTCTACGCGGAACTGCTGGCCCGCCGCCGCGGCAACCAACTGTCCGCGATCGTCTCGGCCAACCCATCGGTCGCCACCGCGTCGAACATCGCGATCATCTCGCGTGAAACCGCCAACCAGCTGGAAATGCTGGTCAACGGTAAACTGTCGAACCCGAAGGTGCGTGAAAACATCTTCCGCGACAAGTCGCTCATGAAGCTGACCATCATCGACCAAGCCGACTCGCGCGTGACGTTCTACTCGCGCGGTATCGCCCACGGCACCGAAGTCGGTATCCGTGACCTGCGTGATTCGAACAAAGGTAGCGGCCCGAACGTGTCAGACATTTTAAGAGCGTATCAGCTTGGGAATAGTCCGATGTTGTAAAATCGAACCTGATTTAAGTAAATCCTATCTTATCTTAAAGGCTATTCACCCATGTCCATGAAAAAATTCAGCGACTTTCTCGCGTCGCTGCTGCCCAACTTCGACAAAGACCGTGTCCTCGAAGACATCCGTCTGCGTCGGGGCGAGATCAAAGAGACCACCCGGCCGGCCTACGAAGGCGCCGCGCCATTCCTGGCTCGCTGGGACGTCAAGTCCAAGGAAGTGAAAGACCTGCAAACGGCTTTCCAGCGCGTGACGCATTCGCGTGACAACATGTTCACGCACATCCACAAAGCCTTCCCGGCGATCCTCGAGAACCTCGAAGAAGTCGAACGCCTCGTGGAAACCGTCTACAACGAAGACGTTGCCAGTGCCGGCCTGTCGTACCTGAAGGCCAACCTGCTGCAATTCGTCGAATGCACGGGCTTCGTGGCGCGTTACGCTCGTAAGCTCCTGTCCTACGTGTTCATCCACGAGACCGGCGAATACGAACAAGGCGGCACTAACATCGCCGAAAGCCTGACCCCGTACGAACGCGGCTACGTCGAAGCGAACTTCGCCAACTTCTGCCAAGCACTGGTGGCGATCTCGGGCAACCCTGCCAACGTCAAACACGCCCTGAAGGAAGTGCCGGATGTCGTGATCACCAACGACAACGTCAGTTCGCTGGCCAAGACGATGGGCGAAGACAAACTCGATCCGCTCGACATGCGTTTCATCACGGGTGTCTGGTCGCCGATCTACCACATCCGCATGTTCGTGGCGGAATACCAAGATGCGCGCTACAAAGAAGCCAAGGAAGAACTGGCTACCCTGCAACTGCGTCAACTGAATCTGGAACAGACGAAAGCCGGTAAACCCGATGCCGCTGTTCAGAAAAAGATCGACGCCCTCGAGCGCCGCATCCAAGATCAGACGGTCAAGATCAAGCGCATGGAGGAAGACAATGGCTAAGACTCGCCCTGGCTGGCGGCTCTACCCACGTGGTTTCATTGGCGGTATTCCTGCCACCAAGATGGAAAAGATGGAACCACGCGTGACAAGCTTCTCGCATGAGCAAGGCCGTATTGTTGTGTCCCAGCCTGGCGACAGTGAACTGTGTGTCAACGACAATATCGAGTACTTGTATGCGACATACATCAAGTGCTCCGGCCAAGTCACCACACTGGAATACCGCGACAAGATTCTGAAGGCAGCGCTGATCGCGTTCGGGACGATGTCGTTCTTCCGTTGGTACACCGAACAACGCGTCAGTCCCGGCATGGGCGACTTGCAGTATCGTTTCCTGGCCGACACCCTGCGCTTCATCCAGGGCGGACGCCGGATGGTGGACATTCAGATGTGGGAAACCATTCTGACCGCTACCCAGGCCACTGACGTGAATAAGAATTACGTCGAGGCCTGCTACGATTTCTTCGGCGCCTACCCGACTGATTTCAAACCGCAGACCAATGACCGCCTTATCGACGTCATTCAAATGTGGTGCAGCCGCCCGAATGGTATTGAAGATTTGCTGCAATCTCTTCACTTATTGTTTGGGAACCCGTAATTCACGGCGACCGCCGTTATTAAATAGTATAGTGGCCTTTTAACTGGTCATGAATTTACTCGCGAGTAAAGTCTCTACTATCCCACTCCAAATTACCCTATTGCAATAGGAGCTTCACAATGCGTAAACTCGGAATCATCTCCCTGGAAAACGAGGGCGAATCCCAACTGGAAGGCGGCGGCGAAGGCGTCGTCGAAGACAACGCGAACTCGGCGGAAACCGCCATGCTGGAAGTGGCCGACAGCGAAGCCGAAGGTGCCGAAGGCGATGCCGCCGTCGACGAAGCCGTCGAAGCCGTGTCCTCGCTCGAAGCCTACTGCGTCGCCCTGGAAGCAGCCAACGCCACCGGCGGCCTGACCCGCGAAGGCGCCGCCGTCATGAACATCGGCCTGGAACACATCTACAGCCAACTGGGCTTCCGCAAGGAAGACACCAAGGTCGTGTCGATGGAAAACTTCGGCCAAGCATCGTCGCGTGCCAACGCCACCCAGATCGCCATGGAAAGCGTGAAGGACAAGCTAAAGGAAATCTGGGCGGCCATCATCGCGCACATCAAGAAAGCGATCGAATGGGTCAAGGGCCACTTCAACAAGATTTTCGGCACCGCCGAGCGTCTCCAGAAGCGCGCCAAGGCCCTGTCCCAAGCGGCCGGCTCGGCCAACGTCAGCGGCCAACCGAAAGAAAAGACCTTCGAAAACGAGCGTCTGGTCAAGGCCCTGCACATCAACGGCGCCATCCCGGCGGACCTGCCGAAAGAGCTGACCAAGATCAAGACCGTTGCCGACAACGTGTTCACCCAGATCGCCGACTTCAACGGCAAGGGCGCCGAAGCTCTGCTGGAAGAAATGGGCAAGACCGATGGCAAGCTCGCCGACATCAAGACCGTACCGCTGCCGCAAGGCGCCGTCGCCAAGGTCAACAACCCGAAGGGCGCGGGTTTCGCTGAGCCGGTCGCTGGCCTGTCCCTGTTCCGCGGCCCGGTGATGCTCGGCAACAAGGCCGTCATCGTCGAAGCGCCGAGCCAAGCCCTGAGCGGCGAACAAGCGGTCACGCCGGCATCGAAAACCTCGATGGCCCTGGGCGCCTTCGACCCGAAAGCCAGCGAGCCGAGCGGCACCACCGTGCATGTGATCGATGGTGGCAAGATCGCCGCCGTGGCCGATGAAGTCGACGCCATGATGACCGACGTCATCAAGTACCGCGCCAAGCTGGGCAAGTTCGGCGACCTGAAGTCGAAGATCGTCGCCGCCGCCGAGCGCGCCGGCAAGGATTCGAACACCGAAGAAAACAAGGACAAGGCCGCTTGGCACGGCGCGATGCAGAAGATCGCGACCAACGTCGTGAACAACCTGGACCGCGGCCCGGCCGCCATGTCGATCTACGTGCTGAACACCGCCAAGGCCGCGCTGGACCTGGCCGAGCAGTCGCTCAAGCAGTACACCGCCAACAAGAAGTAATCCTGTCTGATCCGGCCACGGGGTGGGCAAATCCCACCCCGGTCGATCTCTACCATTTAAATCCGCAAAGGTAAAGCATGCGCGCACTCCTGAATTCCGCAATGGAAGGCTTCTCGACTTCGACCAACAACCTGGTCCTGTCGCTGGAAGACGAACAAAACATGATCGCCGAGGCCACCCAAGAAGGTGCCGAGATCAACACCGAACTGGGCGAAGTCGACCGCATGGCCGACATGTCGGACGCGCTGGAAGACCTGGCCGTGACCGCCGACGCGATCGCGGGCACCGACGGCACCGGTGAAGCCACCGACAACGAAGCCAACCTGATGGACACCGCGGCCAACGCCGCCGTCGCCGGCACCGACATCGAAGCGTCGGAAATCGTGCCAGCGCTGGAAAGCCATGGCGGCCGCCGCCGCTACTCGGCCGAATCGATCCGCGAGCGCGCCCGTTCGATCTGGGAAGCGATCAAGAAGATCCTGAAGCATGTGTGGGAAAAGATCACCTCCTTCATGTACAAGATGTTCGGCACCATCCCGACCCTGCGCCGCCGCGTCCAGGACCTGAAGAAGCGCGTCGAGGACAACAGCAGCCGCACCATCGCCGAGAAGAAGGTCACCATCTCGTCGGGCGTCGCCTCGCTGTCGGCCAACTACAAAACCCCGTCCAACGAAGGCGAGCTGCGCAAGAACTATACGTACCTGCTGAACGCTGCGAAGGTCACCTACGGCGACAACTTCGATGAAATGATCGACGTGGGCGAGGCAGTCCACGAAGCCATTACCGACTTCGATGCCGATAAGCCGGCCGAGACGGCCGAATCGGGTCTGAAGAAGATCGAGGCCGCCATGGCCAAAGTCAAGCCGTCCGGTATCAGCCTGCATTCGGTCTCGGGCAACCGCTTCGGCGAACACGTTGACGCGCAGATGACGGAGCCGATGCTGGGCAACGTCAGTATCGTCGTCAAGAAGCCGACCTACATCAGCCACAAGGCCGGCGCCGGCTCGACCATCGGCAAGCTGGAACAGCTGCGCGGTTTCGGCGTCGAGATCGTCCAGACCTCGGAGAAACCGAAAGACACCCCGAACAACTTCGAGATGTCGACCGCCACCAACGCCGGCATGAAGTCGATGCTGGAAGACGTGCTGGAAATGCTGGACATCCTCGAGAAGTTCCAGCGCGGCAAGCGCGCCGACGAGATGAAGAAGCTGAAGACCAAGCTGGAATCGGCTTCCGACAAGGCCACCGCTTCGATGAAGAAGATCGAGGGCAAGGACGACAAGGACGAGATGAAGGCCGTCCCGTACTACCGCGCCCTGCTGAACTTCAACCAGGCGTACGCGCGCTGGGTGAAGGACCCGGCCCTGCCGATGGTCAGCTACGCCCTGGCGTCGTCGCGCGGTGTGATCAACGTCGTGCAGAAGTCGTTGTCGAACTACAAGACCGCGTAAGCGCTCGGCCTGGTCTCGATGACATGAAAAGCCACCCGGTTCGTCCGGGTGGCTTTTTTGCCGCAAACTCAAAACTGAAGAGTGCAATTTTATGTAATGGAGTTTTTCCCTAATCAATACAAAGAAAGCGGAGCATGCCTAAAATCATCCTGATGGTCCCCGAGACCGAGAGCACGATCACGCGTCCGATCGCCACTGAAGTTACGCGCACCTTGATGGCGTTGACTGGCATCTCCGAAGACGCCACCCAAATCTTCTTCCCGAGCCCTTCTGGTCACGTGGCTCAGCCGGGTTCCACGTTGACAGGGGATGCACTTCCCAATAAGCTGGCAAGCGACCAGCGGATTAAGATCGAAGTCGACGAAGAAAGTAAAGCCGAAGACTTGCACCAACTCGTGACTCACCGTCCCGAGAATCGCCTGATTTTCGTGGATAACGATTTGGACGTTGTTATCCGTCCTGTCTACGCTACGACCACCATGACGATCAATTTCACATACCGGGCTGCGGATAAGACTGGTGCAGAACGCTGGCGCGACGGCATTAAGACCCGTATGGCAATGATGATGCAACCGCAACTGCTCAGTGTTGCGTACAACTTCGCTATTCCAGATGCAATGTTGGTCATTCTGGAAGAAATCCATCGCTTGCGTGAAGCCAAGCATGGATACGGCCAATCGTGGCCCAAGTATTTCAACGACAATTCATCCAAGCTCCTGTCGACACTGTCCAACCTGATCGGTGAACAACAGGTACTGGCCTTATCGGAAAGACAGACCCGGATACCGGGCATGTTCGATTTCGAAGCCGAACCCGAGAAAGGGCAGAAAGAAGGCGAGACGGAAGCATGGTCGATTTCGTTCAGCTACACCTTCCAATACGCCAAGGCGATTGCGTGCCAAATGGTGTACCCGTTGGTGGTGCATAATCAGCCGCTCACCAAATTCATTCCGACGGCACCGATGGAGACCCAAGAAGACCATCTGACGGGCTTTAGCGCGTCATCATGGGCTTTAGCGCACTTCGAGTCAGGTAGCTGGGGTCAACCCATCTCGCGCCGCCACGGTTACGCTATTCCAGCCTATGACGAATTCATTCCGCTCTTTGCGATGCCCGCCACCCAAAGGGTAGTCACCAGTCTTGTTTTGATCGACGATGCCGCCCCTAATCTGTTGATGAACTTGGCCGAGATAGACGATGATTTTGCATTCAAGCCCGAAGTCTTGGACTTCTTGAAGAGTGAAGTGGCTTCTCTTCCCAAGCCGTACCAGTCGATTTTCCACGTGTCATTGTACGGTAACGTCGATTTGATGCCGAACAGCATTCTTGAAGTGCGAAACAATCTGGATGTAGTGACCACCCGTCTGCTGTCGCCGCGTCAGTACTATCATGTCCGTTTGAGCCTAGTGGACGACCTGCGTCGCCTGGACCGAGACGCTCTAGAACGCGCCCGTATTCACGGTGTGGCTTTGGTCGAAATCCTCAAAGCGCTGGAGCCATCACTAGAAGAACGTGGCCTGTTGCCGCCGGTGACGAAACGTGGCCATATCCGCAGTGACGACTTGGAAGCGGTGATGCGTATCCTCGAACGCCCACTCCGTCTCACCGACGAAACGACCATCAAGCAATTTAACACGGTACAAACCCTGTTCATTAAAGCGAGTAAGTGATGCCTGTATTTAACCCCAAACCCACTGCCCCGCCAGTCGCTGTCGACAGTCCGGTACAATCCCTGGCACCGGAAAATAAAAACATCTTGGTCGATTCCCGTTACATCCCGATGACTGCCCTGCTTTCGCACGTCGAAGGCAGCCCGTGGATGTGCGACTACTATGCCCAGGTGCTCGACAAAGACACCGCGTTATCCGGGCAACAACTGAACCGTCTCGGCATTAACCAGCAGTACCGGTTGGTTCAACAGTTCGAACTGCGTGTCACTTCGCCTCTGCAAGGTGACCAAGACACGGAATCTAACGCCATGCCGCTTGAAGGTGTGTCCAACGTCTTCCCGTGCTTGGTGCCCAACGTGGGGGACATGTTCATCGCGGACATTGGCGATGGCCGCTTGGGTGTTTTCCAAGTGACTGAGTCCAAACGCAAATCGGTGATGAAAGACACCATCCACGAGATCAGCTATCAATGGGTGGCCTATGCGACGAAGGAGCGTCTTGACGATCTAAACAACAAGGTCGTCAAGAAGAATGTCTTTGTGCTTGACTTGATGATCAACGACAAAGACCCGTTCTTGGCTGATGAAGACTACAAGAGCCGCTCGCAATTGGCGCAGGTCTATCGGGAATTGGTGCCGATGTATTTCCGCTCGTTCTACGACCACGAGTTCGCTACGCTTATGGTGCCGGATCAGGATTCGCCCACCTACGACCCCTTGTTGGTGGCGGCTGTGCTGTCCATTGTCGACACATCGCAAGCGCTCGAGATCGCCAAGGTGCGACGCCTGAACGTTGATGACGACGAAGCCCTGACGGCGGTGAACGTCTGGACGGTTTTGCTCGAACGCAGCAAGATGCAACAACAGCGCGCCTTTACCCGGGCCTCAACCACGACCGCGCGCGCATTCATGCGTCTGGCCCAGTTCGAAGGTATCTACCACAGCGGCGTGCACTACGTGGTGTACCCGATCGACCCCGAGCGCTCGATCTCGCCCCGGCGGCTACTCAACAGCAAGGTGTTGACCGAACCCATTCAGCGCCCTGAATACGACGATTTCGTCAATGGCTTCACCGTGCCCGTCCTGAGCGGTTTGGACAACGTTGAAGGACACGCCATTCAACCGAGCATCCCGGCAGCGGGTGCCACGGATTACTATGTGTTCAGTGAAGCTTTCTACGATGGGCTGCGTAAAGACCAGTCGCGACTGGAAAACTTGGTGCAAGACTATATCGACGAAGTCGCGATCGACCCAGCTGCTCTACTCAAAATCGTGCGCGATTATCCCAACTGGGCAACACTGGACCAGTTCTACTATGGACCAGTCGTCATGCTGTTGATGCGTCACGTCGTGGAGCGTTTCTAATGGCTTGGCTACCTGAAGATCAGCGCGACACCCGGTACTACCTGTGGGAACCGAAGTTTCTCTGTCGCATGCGGTATAGCGACAGCATGACGATCGGCCAACTCAGAAGTCGCGGGATTTATACCAGCGGCGACCCGGTGGAAGACAAACGCATGATGAACAGTCAGACGAATTTCTACCTGTCTATCAACGACATGGTGGAGTATTTTCGTCAAGGGATTGTGGTGTCAGTACTGGACCGTGCGGACACGGCAACGATTTACGAGCACATCAGCAACCACATCAATGCTTTCCGAGAGGAAATTAACAAAGCGTTCACGATGGACCACATCCCGCTGGATGACCTCGTGTTACTGGATCAGTTTGCCAGTACGGTTTACGAACATGCCAAGCATGAATTTACCAAGGATGCAGCGCACAGCCTCATTGCGCGACGTATGGATGCGCTGGCCGGATTTACGCCGAGTAACATCCTGGGTGAAGAAAAGCGTGCTGCCGTGCCCGCCACCACTCCAGAGGGTGAAGAAGAGGACGATGGTTATCAGAAACGCGATAGTTTGGCGGATTACTTTACCGGTTTGATCCGTTCGCAGCGTAGGGCCTTTTAATCATGGAGATTAAAGAATCTTCGTTGTATCAAGATGTGTTAGAAGTGGTTCAGAGTGGTGTCAAGCCGGTCCACTACTCGTGGCAGGCAACCATTCATGCAGGTGAAACCGACGTTGCGGTATTGAAGGTATCGTCTCGCGACACCCTGATGGAGTTTGACACCAAGTATGCTGAGGAGATGATGCTCACGGTTGAACTTGGTCTTGGTACGTATGCATTCCAAGTGTACCCCAACCAAGACAAACTTGATATCACATTGACGCGCTACCCTATCGGCGAGACTGGCGACGCCGTCGATGATAGTCAAGTGGTACAGTCGGAGCGGTACACTGCCATCTTGGTCGACAAGGGAGACATCAAGTTTGAACGCAATGGCCCCAATACCCCCAGTGAAGAAGCCCTTAACCTGACGAAACTGGTGACGCTGGAATTCCAGATGATCAACAAGACACTGGAACAATTGCGTTTGAAAACCGTGGGACTTAACTTACGCAACGTCTTGATCGAGGACGCAGTCAAAGCAGTGATGACTTCGTTCTCACAAGACATCAAGGTTGATGAGGACCAGCGGCCGAAGGGGGTGTCCATGGTCAAAGCCTCGAATGGCAACAAAATCCCGCACGTGGTGATCCCCCACACCGGGATACGCTTACCTCAAGTCCCGGCGTATCTGCAAGAGCACTACGGTATTTACAGCGCGGGTTTGGGCTACTTCTATCACGGGGGGTATTGGCACCTGTATCCCCGTTTTAACGTAGAGCGTTACCGCGATACGCAAAACACCACTACCATCATCAATGTTCCCCGCAATCGGTTCATGGGGACAGAGCGGACCTACAAAAAGGATGGTTCGCACTTAACGATTTTGGCCACTAGTGAAGTCATGCTGGAGGACCGCTCTACGTCCTTGCAGCTGAACGCGGGTAATGGCGTACGCTTTGCTGACGCCAAGCGATATATGGAGGATTTTGTTACGGTAGAAGACAACAAAATGGTTGCTTCCCGAGCACGTAACAACAGTGAGTTCATGTCAGTCGAGCGTGAAAATGGCATGAACAATGTGCGGTTCAGCAGTAAACCCATTACGTCCAATGCCTACGTTGAGTACTCCAAGTTGGCCGAGCGTAATGGCGCCTACTTCTCGATGCGGTGGGAACACTCGGACCAATCCTTGATTGTACCCGGCATGGTCGTCAAAATCCTGTACTTGGATGGCGAGGAAATCAAAACCTTGTTCGGGTCACTCGTGAAGGTTCACCATTACGACCAGATGGCAGGAGCAGGTTACACCAACACACGCTACTACAGCCATTCAGTCCTGGTGTTTTTCGTTGAGCGTTCATTGCCCGACGAGACGTAATAAAGGAGAGGGGAACCCCCTCTCCTTTATATGCCGTGTATAAATGACCCAAGTAAAAATCTATTTTATGCCTGATTACCTTTTCCGTTCACCTTTTTTCTAAAGGATGATTGACATGCTCAATCAAGAAAAGCTTTTGGTGGCATTGAATGCTTTGAATTCTCCTCCAGAGCCACTTACGCTGGACAGTGTGACGTTCATGCCACCCGTGCCCTATATTGGCGCAGACCCATGCAATACCAAGATCAGTGTTGTCGCAAAGCCTGCAAAAGGTTATTCGAGTACGCTAGATTTTTATTACCATCGCATTAGTTTGACGGAAATGGGTAAGCTGGAGTTTTCTTCCATGCAGCCTTACACCGTCGACAATTTGTTATTGATTCTTAATAACATGAACGCGGCGCCGCTTGACAAGACTGCTGAATTGGCGCTGACCGATTTGGAAGCGATTAAGTTACCGCAGTTTGCCGCGATCGGCGACGCACAAACGCTGGCAATCAAAGCGCACTCTGACTCGATTGGTTGGGTCGGTGAAACCGAGATGCTGCTGGCATTCAATTTGCCAGACGTGTCTCGTCTCGAAATATTGTACAATGAAATATTGCCCGCTATCTTTCCTGCGGCTTCTTCTTAAAGGGATTTTTTCATGTCCACCGTAACAGAAAGTATTCAGGCGATTATCGATGTCAGTGCCATTGCCGATAAATGGGCCAATGGCTCGGCCAGTGAAACTGTGCAGACGAAAGCCGGTTCAATCAAAACATTGGCGGGGATCACTAATAGCGTTGTCGATGATTTGCTGTCGGTGCTGAGTGGCACCAGTAACTCGCAAGTCGTACTGTCAACTGGGGTCAAAACCTTTTTGACCCAACCCAATAAAGGCTTTAAAGCAGGGATGCTGATCTCGGCCACTGCGCCGGATGGCAGCTACATGTCGGGCACGGTGATCAGTTACGGCGTCAACACGCTCGTCATGAACGTTACCGCCAACAAAGGCAGCGGCACTTACAGCAGCTGGCAACTGACCTTCAGTGGACCGGCGGGTAACAGCCCTGAACCAATTCCGGACAACCTCGGTGTTGCCCCGACGTTTGTCACTAAGCTTCCTTGGGAGTGATTATGGCCACAAATATTAAGCAAGTTACCCAAGCCCATCAGGGTGTGTTTTTCCCTCTGCGCGGCGATATGGGGATTGCTCTCGATTTTATTCCGACAGACGGATTCGATGTGGGATTTGTTACCCACACCGATGAAGAATTCACCCTGACGAGTTCAGTTTCTCAAATCCGGCAACAAGACGGCACCCTTGCATCCGAGCTTGTAGTGGGCGGTCACGTAATGTTGTCGTTTATGTTGATTTACAACGCAGAAGACAATATCTGGGAAATCACTCTCAACAACGTGGCGGTGCAGTCTTCAAATGACAATGGTGCCACCGGCGCCGGCAATCGTCCCGAGATGCTGTTGGAACCAGATGAAACCAATACCATCACCCCCGATGGTTTGATTTCCAATCGTTTTCGTTTTGTGATGCGATCCGATACGAAAATTGGTGACCCCATAAACTACACCAGTGCCGAACATCTTTATTTTACGGGTCACCAAGACGAAGTGGGAAATCGTAAACTGGAATTTGCTCGGTCGATGTTGCTGCTCGACGCGCTGCCGTATACTCCCCCTGCGGTACCAAAGGCGATATTCGTCATGGAAATGCGGCCCACTGTCAACGTTGACGACGGGTCGTTGAACTGGACAGTAAACGGCTCGCCTGATAAGGCATCGCGTGGTTTTGCCATGATCACTGAACTGGTACAAATTGGTGACAAAACGTATTACACCGTTGCCAGCGCATTCGGTCCGGCGTATAACAACCTCCAAAATGGTGAAACTGCCATCATTCTCCGTAATGGCCGCGCCGCTGAAGCCACAGGCACCTTGGTGGGTACCGCAGGTGCAGTGTACTATATCTACGGCGTCCCGGTGCCCGCCAATGGCGCAGACCAACGACCGGTGCTTGAATTGTTGCAGACCGACTTTAGTTCGGGTGGTGCAAACCGACCAGCCTTCGGCAAAGCACTTCTGAACTTGGAGGGTTCTGGCACCACTTACGTACGTGACCTGAAAGTCACCGGTGCCCGTAATGACAGCAGCGATGCACGTGGTATTTGCCACAATGATTCGGGCATGAAGTTGGTGACGAACAATGTGGAAATTGCAAACTGCAACAACGGCATTCTGACAGGCAATGCCGCCACTTGCGGCGACACGGAAATGTACGACAGCATGATCACCAAGTGCGGTATCGGCGGTCCAGCGCCCGATGACCCAGCGCATGGCTATACCACAGTTGGTTTTACGCACAGCGTCTATTTCGGACATAACCCATCCACTGTCAGGATGGCTCGAGTATCGTTGCTCGACGCTGTCCAAGGCAACAATCTGAAGTGCCGCAGTGCCAGACTGTATGCCACCCAGATCGTCTGTACTGGCGCCAGTTTGGGTCGTGAGTTGGAACTCCCTAACGGTGGCTGGGCAGAAATCGACAATTCGATTTTCTGGAAAAAGAATCAAGAAGGCACCGGTAACCTGGCCATGGTTGGTGGTAACGGGCAAGGCGTGAATATGGGTGAAGGCTTGGACACGACGCGTCCCCGCAAATACAAGTTCACCAACGTTCTGTTCCGCAGCGATTACGTCCTCAATGGCCGCGATGGCATGTTGGTGTGTAACCTCGATCATGAAGTGCCTCTCGAATTTATCGACTGCGACTTTCAAGGTCCAGCTGTTACCAACAACAGCAATGACCCGAATGAACAACCCCTGTACGCTGGTACGACCACGGTAAATGGCATTCGTTACAAACCGAGCGCACCACCGGTGTACACTTACACGGGGGGTCCTATCGGCCCAGTGTTGACGCCAGGCGCTACTGTCCTTCCAATGACCCCGATTAACTGATCCACACTGGGTACGTCAATGTACCCAGTGTGTTTGGAGTGTATACATGGCACAAAACACATACGCAGTGACTGCGACTGACAATCAAAAGCGCATTCCCTTGCGTGGCGATATGGATGTTGCATTGAACACCGAGCAATTGCCCACTTTCATGGTGCAATTTATCACGTCTGACTTTGGTTTTTTCAAGTTCAAAACCACCCTCGGTATCCTGGATTTCGCGGGCAATGTTGTCAGTGAAATTTCCATTGGTGGGCGCCCCAATACCTACGTGGAGCTGATGTACGACGCCAGTAAATCACTGTGGCGCATTACTGGATCGAACGTTCCTGTCCCACGACGTTTCGCCCCTAAATATCCGTGGGAACTCGATATTCTCGCGTCGGTCACGCTGACCGCCACACCGCTTTCCCGCGCGACGGCCGGGGATATTGTGTTGCGGGCAAATGTATTTTCCTTACTGCCAATTGCCAAGGTCGAATTCTTCTGCGATAACCTGTTGATTGACACGGATGTTTTGCCGCCGTACACGGGCAAGGACACCGTCAATTATACCCACAACGGCAACCGTGTCTATACCGCAAAGGTTACAACCTTGCTCGGCATCACGGCTACCAGTGATCCGGTGATTGTGACGGTGAACATTGCAGCGCCACCGGTGCCCGATACCACACCGCCCACTGTGGCCTTGAGTGCATCGCGCACAAGTGTTACGAGCGCTGGCACGGTCAAACTGACTGCGACGGCGAGTGATGACCGAGCAGTGAGCCGCGTTGAGATCCTGCGGGGCGCTGCGGTGGTGGCCAATCTTACAGCGCCACCCTACACGCTGGACCAACTGTTCTCTTTGGCTGAGAATGGCACCATCAGCTACAGCGCACGTGCGTACGATGCGGCCAACAATGTCGGGCAAAGTAATGTTGTCGACGTCGTGGTCAACATTGCGCCGCCGGTTCAAGTGACGCAGATGGTGATCGACCCTGTGACTTTGGCCGAGATGTCAACCGCAGCCCTTGCGACAGCACTGGGTCCTAATCGTACTGAACGCCGTGCGGCAGTGGCCCAAGCCGTGATCGATGCATTCAAGCCGACTTATGTTCTCTATGTCTATCGCAATGGCGCTACCGTCTTTACCGTCCAGTTTGACAGCAGCTTGACCGTGGTAACCGAAGGCGTGGGTACGAATGCCGAAGTCTATATTGGCCTTGGCGACATCGTCAGCGGCCAGGCGGCCGTTGCTGCGGATATTAACACCGGCGCGTGGACGTTCTTGCTCGCTGGCGGTGCCGATGCCCAGCGCACCATCGCAGGTACGGTGGGTCCTGACGGGTCCGGCAAGAACATCACCCTGAGTGGGTCACCGTTTGTGGGTCAGGAATTTGACGCCACCGTGATGTTCCGGATCGATCGTTCCACTGACGGCCTGGCGTAACGCTTACCAAAAAAAGGATTGTTCATGACCATCAAGACTGACCGCGTAACCTCCAATGAGTTGCGCAAAATTCCCACCCAGAAAGGGCAAGCCGAACACCTTGCCCAAGTGTTCGGTAACAGCCGTGTCTTTGTTATCCGCCAAGATACTTCTCCAACCGCCAAGTTTCCGATGCTGACTGGCGTCGAGAAAATCAACATCACCAACACGGGCGCCCTCGAAATTAAAGCGGGCGCAGTATCGAACTTCGGCGTGCTGGCCACTGTCAACAAGTTTACCGCATTCGACGTCAGTGTCGGTAAAAGTGTGTTGCGTGTCTCGGGCAATGGCCGCTTTTATCAAGGCACGATTGGCACCACGCCCGATTGTGACTTTGTGGTGCCATTCAAGAACTTCGACCCAACCAACGGTTTGGCGTTTGACGAAAGCGCTACACTCAGTGCTTACATGTACCGACCTTCAGGTACCGGTACACCGGCGCCTGATCGTACCGACGACATGGCGTACTCAGTCGAAATCTACAACCACAGTCAAGGCGGTAAGGTCACACTTGACTGCACACTGACGATCGACACACGCGATGAAAACGTCGTGTTCGAAGACAAGGATCAAGCCCGTAACATCGGCGACACCGCCATGTACCGCACATCGCAGGATGTGCAGTGGGGCAAGGTCGGCGTAGGGGCTACGCTGCTCATTTCTGACAAAAGCAACAGCGAGTCGGGTTTGGCGCCCTTGCAAGAACTCATTATCAATTTCGCCCGCAATGGTGCTTGGGTGTCCTACCCATTCACCACCACGTACCTGCGCAACCTGATGACCATGACCTTGCCGCCGTTCAAGGCTATTTTGCGCAATCGGCGTGGTGAAATTCTCAACATCTTCCAGATGCACGGTGGCGAGGCCATTAACGATATGGCGTTGTTTTCGGGTAATCTTGCCCACGGCGGCCGTACCGAAGTGCGCCCCCTTCAGCCGCGTTTCAATTGCGCAATGGCTTTGTTCTGGGAAAGCGATCGGCCGGCACTGAATGACATGTACGACACGTACATGCCTGGGTTGGATCAATTCCGTGAATCGATGTGCAAAAACCAGTCGAGTTTTACGGAAACTGAACCATTGATCACCGGTGGTTATGGCGGTAACTCGCTCAATGGCTCGAACCACATGTACTATGCAGGCCGTTGGCCAGAAGCCAATGTTTACAAACTAATCAATGACCCGTTCCTGGATGATTTCATGAACTCCAACGGTAGCTCAGCCTACCGCGCCGGTTGGATTAAAGGGTACGATGGCTCTGAACCTGGTGCGTATGCCGGCAGCAACTGGTACACGTCCCCTGGCGGTCCGCGTCCAGACCGATCGGTGTACCCATCGGTACTGGCCCTGTGGTTGGACAACCTCAATGGTGTACGCACACAAGACAATGTCCCCTACAAGGACATGGCGCATGGTTTCTATCGTGGACTGTATAACCACAGCAACCATTTCATGAATAACGCCAGTACCATGGAAGGCATCAACAAGAACGATTTGTTGTATGACCGCGTCACGGCTGAAAATACCTACTACGGCAACGATCCGCGTTCAATCGGGGTATCGTTCAATGGCGACCAGCGCGATGGCACCGGTTCCTGGAATATGGACATCGATGGCGACATGATCATGTCCGGTTGGGCCCGCGATCCACTGCACGATCACGCACAGCGCGGTATGTTTGGTATGCATGTCCGTAGTCCGGCATATGCACTCTGGGGGCGCTTTGACACCATGAGCGCCATGATGCTGCACCAGTTCCCTGAAACGGGTGTGCGGGGTCAATACATGATCCGTACCATGGCTTGGCAGTGGTTCCAAATGCTGGTGGCGTGGAAGAATGCTACCAAACATGCCCGTGGTTTCTCGCGTGCTGAAATGGAAGCGTATTGGGTGCGGATGCTCGAAGGGGTGTACAAATACCATTACAAACCCGTTCACATCGACATGGAAGACTCGGGTTATGCACGCGGTGTTCGTAACCTCGGTATTGCCCTGCGTCAGCATGACAATGGCTATGGTTGGGCTGACCCGGGCGGTAAGCTCGGTTATTACATGGCATGGACGCTGCAACTCATGAAGCAAACCGGCCTCTGGCATACCTTGATCGCCAAGAACGAGCGTTGCTCGCTGGCTTTGCATGGGCTGGTGCGCGACATGGACACCCATTGCTTCGGTCTGATGACGCAAGCCAATGGCGCTGTCCCTGGCAATTACCTGTACATCCCTGGTTGGCCGTCATTGGATGTGATTCCCGTGAGCTGGCCGGCATGGTATGCAGAGCACCTCAAAGACCCGGTGGGTGACAATGACTGGATCTACCGAAGCGGGTATAACGACGATGGTAGTGAGTACCACCGCCGCTACGAACCGAACCAAGATATTGCGTGGAACCACTTCGAGGCATATGCACGGATGCGCAAAAACTTCTTCCCGGAAATCGTGCACCCGCTGATGGACCAAGCGATCTCGGAATTCGATCGTTACCGTGCAGATGTTACCGGTCGCGTCAACGCGGCTGCCACACCCACCGAGAAGCGAAACATGGACTACCCGTTCCGCTCAGCCGGGATTTGCCCGGTCAAGCCACCGGCACCCGGTAAGTTACGCATGCAGGCATAGCTGAATCAACAGCGCCAAGGCGGCTATTGTTCGCCGCCTTGGCTTTTTAAAGAATATATTAACGAGGCATAAACACATGAGCGATCCTGTATACAGCACACCAATGGGTGATCCGACTCGTTTGCGTGAGTTGGTGAAGGTGGTAGAAAGTGGCGCCGCCCCGACCTGGGTGTATACGCCTGACAGTGGTGCGGATGCACCGGCCTACGGTCAGGGTGGACTTTTCCCAAGTTTTATCAAGGCCGGCACCGATGGCTCCATCGCGGTGCGCTTCACCGGTTTTCAAAACGCCACCATTGCGTTCATTTCCGACAAGACCAAGCGTTGGGATGGTGCGACGCCGTGGCGGATCGATACGTACCAAGCGGGGCACGCCTATAAGCCTGTACTGTACGGTAACTATCTGACCGATGGCCCAAATGTCAATGCGGAAGGCGGCGACATCGTACAAATGCGCCGCACCGGCACGACGGTTTATGCAGAAGTGTCGAAAGACAATGGCGCCACCTGGATCAACATTTACACTTGGCCGAATGTTGATCCGGACATGGATCTGTACGGTGAAGTGGGCGTGTTCTATTGGATGAGCCGCGCTGAGGGGGTATGGGCCAAAGGCTTGGATTCCCAAGTCAATCCAGTCGCGCCCACGCCCCCTGTGCTTGCTTCGGCCATTGCCTCAAACGTCGCCGGCATGGGACGGGTGGTGCTCAATTTCAATGAACCCATCGACAAGAGCAAGATTCCGGACAAGTCGGCGTTCAGTGTATCAGGGCATACCGTCGCTGCGGCTACGAATATGGCAAGCTTGGCAAACGCTATCGCTCTCGACGTCACGGGTTTGATTGCCTTGGGTGAGGTTGTCACGGTCACCTACGTTGCGCCAGCCACCAACAGCATTATCGACCTCGACGGCACGCCCGGTAACAGCTTTGGCCCAGTGGTGGCAATCAATAACGTACCGCGCCCGCTTGGTGTTCGCCGACGCCTCGGTTATGTGCCGCCCGGTATCGCAGAAGGCGGGGTGGCGCCAAATTGGACCTATGCCAATACCGATGGCAATTACACGACCTGGGCCAACACTGCCCAGGCACTGAATCGCATGCCAGCAGGTCGCGATGGATCGTTCGAACTTGTCATTGGCAACTACGCCAATGGTTCGTTCATTGGCCTCACGGCAAGTTCCCAAGTCAACACGCTCCCTGAATATTCTCTGAATATTTACCAGTTCGGCTACCCCTACACACTGTCTGCCGGTAGCGATGCGGCAGCAGTTGCTGTTTTGGCGGCGCCCGGCGATATCTGTCGTATGCGTCGTTTGGGTAACCGCATTTATGCAGAAGTGTCGAAAGACAATGGCGACAGTTACACGGTGGTTGGCACCTGGTCGAACACACCCCAAGTTGATCTGTACGGCGAAGTTTCGTTGGCCTTCAATACGAACATCAGTGCAGTTTATAGCACTGGTTTCGTGGCAGCGACGGCTTACGACGTGTTTGTCGATAAAGCCCGAGACTTGGATCTGCGCGGAAAAAGCTGGACAGCAGAACAAGTCAGTTATCTGAACACTTCGGTTGCCACCTTGGCGCCGGATGGCAGTGGCGGGTTGTACAAGCAATCCAATGCAGCCACCCTCGGTCTGGCGTGGACGCAGCGTAACGAGGACGCTGGTTCGGCGGTTTTCTTCACGCACGATGGCGGTAGTTACGCTGCCATTCCGCAATTGGTGGTGGCCAGCAACTTGCTGGAAACTTATACCGACGGTATCCGATGCTCGTTCACTGACGGTGGATTCTTGCTGGAAGAAATCACCAATGGTGCCGTAGGCGCCATGGTTTCCAATACGCTCGCCTTGGTGGCGGGCGAAAAGTATTGTTTGGAAATTGGCCAAGCCGATACGGTCAGTGACAAAGATTTTGTTTTGCGTATCAGCACCGTGGTCGCAGGTGAGCGCGGTTTGCTGGTGGCATACGCCTTGCTCAATGCGCGAAACGCTCATCCGGGTAAGAACGCAGGGCTGCTGTCGAGCGCGGTCGATAGCGCTTTCGATACCGTCACGCGGATCGAAACGCTGGCGCAGACAATCCCCGTGCGGATGGTCCCATCAAAGCTGCTCATCGAGGCGGCCTCGAATCAAGTGACGCAAGGATTTTCGCAACGTTTGACGGTACGGACTGACCAGTCTCTGGCGGCTTTTGAAAGCGTGGAAGTCAATATCACCGACAACGCTGGTGGCCAATTTGATGTGGCCAACTTCACGCTCTCGGGTACCAACCAGCTCCAGCAGGTTAACTGGCGGCCGAGCAACGTGATCGGTGCCCGTACGCTCACGGCCCAGCAAGTCACCGGTCTTGACGTGGACGACGGTTCGCTGCATTTCGAAGTGACCGTACCGATTCCGGCCAGCGCACTTGTTTACACCGGCGAAAAGGAAGTCGAACTAGGAAAGACGCTGAAGTTTGTGCTGTCTACCAACCAGCCACTGCTGGTGGGCGACACCGAAGCCTACACCGTGTCCCTCGTCGGTACTGGCAGTGTGGCACCAATGTCCGGTACCCTGAACAATGGGGACCTCAGTCAGGAACTGGAATTCACACCGCAAACGGTGGGTGTGACGAAGATTAAGTTCACCCCCATGGGTTCGCCTGTCCTTCCGGCCTTGGAAGTGCAAGTGACGGTGAAGCCCCGTTCACCGACGTTTGTCAAGGGTATCAACGTCTACGAAGTCGGCATTGGTCACCAGTTTGCAACTGCCAAACAGGCGTCCGCCTACATCGCCGACAAGAAGTTGGTCGATACCCAGGCAAAAGTCTATTTTGAGTACTACGGTGATCATTATTTTGATACCGACTTTGTTGCGGGTAACACCAGCCAAGAGTACAACATCACTCACCGGCCGGCTGCGGGTGAAGGTTACCTGGACAAAGCTACTTCAGGTTTGTTCCATTATCCGGATGCTGGTACTGAGTTAACCTTCCCGGGTTCGTATGTCACTCTGCAACGCGGCACGGTGATGGAAAACTTCCGGATGAAGTTTGAAAACAATACGACACTGCTGTTCTCGCCCAGCAACGGCGCTGGCGGCCAAGCGGCAGACGCATACCTGCGCAATAACCGTATCCTGGTTCAGCGGCCGGGGACCAGTGAAGTGATCCAGTCCGGCGAGTACGCCATCAACTGCCACGTACAAAACAATCTGTTCTTGTTGCAAACCCCGGGTATCTATATCAACCTGCGTGATAGCGCGGGTAATGTAACCGGTAACACAGTTATCGCGCAGGGAGCAGCATTGGGCAGTGCTGTATTTGCCATGAGTGGTAACTTCGATTACAACAATACGAAAGTGCAGAACAACGTCTTTATTGACGTAGGGGCAGTGCCGTTTAACATCGATGTGAACCGCCCAGCACCTGAACAGGTGTACAGTAACAACTTTACCAACGCAGCGATTAGCGCAGCGGTGGCGCCAGTGTACACAGTCAATACCGTCGCACCGTTTGTTGCAGATAAAGCAACCGATCTGCGGCCAGTGGTCAACGGTCCTTTGTTCGGAAAAGCGTCTGCGTATGCGACTTCGACGATCGACGGCGCCGGCCAAAACCGGGGCTTTGCACCGGACGCAGGTGCATTCCAAGCAATTCCGGCCAGCAAATTGCCCATCGTTAAATCGACTGGGCAAACCGTCAGCGGGCAGTATGTCCGTTATACGGTCAGTGTGCTCAACGAGATTGGTTCGTTGACGGCGCGCATGATCCCCGATGCTGTTGCGCCCGATGGCGCCCAAGAAGTCGGACCTCTGCCGTTTACCGTGAATGGCGGAACAGCGTATGTGGATATTCTGGTACCAAAGGCGGGTCTGTATGCCCCGGCAGAATTTGTCGCCAGCAATGATGGTGGCGTCGTCAAGTCGTATTCCGACCTGCCGCTGCGTGTGGTACCTTTGAAGTCGAGCGCAACATTCGACGATTTTGTCGGGGTGGCCGATGCTGTCGTGGCGGCTGGTCGACCGACGTTGCCGTTCTTCGGCACTGTCGTTGACTCCGGTGTAAATATCGTCAAGCCATTGGTGATCTTGTCAGTTGACAATGGTGACTTTTTCGCCGATGGCAGCGTTACGGTTACCGCAAGTGTTGCCAGCCCGATCGGGGTCGACCGGGTTGAACTTCTGCGTAACGGCGTGAAAGTCGACACGAAAACGCAGGCACCGTACGCGCTCACCCAGAACTTGACGCGCGCTGATAACGGTACTGTCGTCTACAGTGCCAAAGCGTACGACACCCAAGGTAACTTTACGGTAAGTGAAAACTTCCCAATCTATGTGAGGATACCCGCCGCTGGTGCCACGGTACCCACGGTCACGAGCATCGCACTTGTCCCACCGAGTTACGATGGCGATGTGGCGCATCTTGAGATTAAGTTCTCGGAAGCGATGAATACCGCGCGTGAATTCGATTACAGCGGTGTTTGGAACTTCGGTATCGATGCTCACTTTACCACCGGCTTGACTGCATTCACGGATGCGACGACGCTGCGGATGAATTACGAATACGTGGCCCCCGTGTTGCCCGGGGAGCAGGCGTATTTCAGCTACCGTAAGGATTTTCTGCACGGCTGGCGTAGTGCGGCTGGGGTGTTGGTGGAATCGTTCGATGGGTTCCCTGTCGTAAATAATCTGCCTGAACAAGGATCGCCCGGTGCGTATGAAACATTCACCAATGTGGCCGATGGGGCGAACGTGGCCAGTGTCGGTTGGGATGGCGGAGCGGAAGATACGCAACAAGTGTGGCATGCTTCTACGCAACTGGTGCGCGCGGCAGGCGCAGGTGGCGCGTATCCGGCCACCTCGGGACAAATCTTCGCCAGCTTCCGTCGGAAAGGACATGTTGCGCCTGGATGGGGGTATCGCGATGGCACCGGTGTGGCAGCGTTCTTTAAGTTAACTGCCGCTGGTCAGTCGCCTTACGGCATCGCGATCATGTGTGACGATGGCAATGACGGCATCAGTAGTTTCGGCCTGGTTGCAGTGCGGGTTGAGGTGACGCCGGACGGCACGCTGCAATTCCGTCACGCTAACAATCGTCGGCCGCCGCTCGCTTACCCGCCGAAAACCGGCGCAGCGCTCGATGTACTGCAAGAGTATGCGCTGGAGCTGGCCCGTGTTACCACGCAAGCTGAAACAACCTTTGCAATGCGGTTGTGGAAAGCCACCAATGGCGTTCGCACTAGCCTGATCAATTCGGCGTCCTGCGTAGTGAACTATAAGGCCATCTTTAACGATGCGCCCATCGCGAAGCTGTATGTCACGGATGTGTCTGCACCACCGGCACTTCTGACCCGCGTGGAAGAGATCACGAATGCGTTCTCGGCGCGCGAAGTGGTGTCGCTGCTTCCTACCGGTAACCGCTCCACCTTGACCTCCATCCGTAACATTGTTGCGACCGGTTCCGGTGCTGACATGAGTTACGCGGGTAACGGCGCGGCGCTGTCGAGCCGGCCCGGCGGTATTTTCGCCATGCGTTTCTTAAATGTAGCGCAGCAATCGGGTATTTTTGCAGATGGCGGCGTATCGGCAGTAGTGGGTGCGGTAGTGGATAACATCTACCTGGGCGCATTCATCACGCCGTCGGCTGGTGTGTTCCCAACCGAACCTGTGGCCGCAGATAAGATGCACCTCGCTATCTGCGCGCCTGCCATCGGGCAAGCGTACCAGATTTACACGGAAGGCCGGAATCGTTTGCCCACTAAAAAGATGTTGGTGGCAGAGGGTGACGTCATGCGTGTGCGTACTTGCGGTCTGGAGGTCTTCTTTGAAGTGAAGAAGAATGATGTCTGGACGCGCATCTTCCGTATCCGCAATGCAGCAGGTGGTCTGACCGACTATTACACTGCGGCGCAGTTGTTGTTGCCCGGTAATTCGGCAGTATCGGCGATTTACCAGTAACTTGAAGTAACCGCATAAAGGCCGGCCATAGAGGCCGGCCTTTATGCGGTAATGGTTAGATTCAAACAAAATATGGCCACATATTCTCCGTGTAGCATGAAGCACTATTGATGCTTCGACTACATTCATTAGTTAGGAGGAGATGGACATGAGTATCAAACAAACTATTGGACACCGTATTTCGATCCTGCGCACGCTCTTGATTTTGTGCGTTGTATTTCTTCACACCGTACTTGCGCCGAACATCCTGAAGGTGGATTTGACCGATTTTCAAACTGTCTTATCCTGCATCTTTCAAGACCGCTTAGGGCGTTTTGCAGTGCCGACCCTCACGATGATTTCGGCGTATCTGTTGTTCGGTGCGAATCTGGACCAAGCACCGGGTAAGCTCTATAAGAAGAAATTTGCAACGCTTGTGGTGCCGTTTTTCTTCTTCAATGTTTTGTACTTCGCTGTTGTGTATGCGGTGGCGACTGTAACGGGCATTGGTAGCTTGCAAGAGGTGGTCCATAAAAACCACGAACAGATCATCAACGCATTAACCGGATACAACGGTATGCCACTCAATGGTGCCACGCATTTTCTGCGTGATTTGTTCGTACTGGTGCTGTTGACGCCGGTGTTCAGTTTCTTTCTGCGCCGCGCCCCGTTGGTTGGTTGCTTCCTTATTGGCTTGGTGTTTTTAACCAACATGGATGGTAACTTGATCCAGCGCAATACCATGGCAGTAATGTTCTATCTTGGCGGCTGGTGTGCGGTCAGCAAAACTGATGTCACGATACTGGACAAGCATGCGGCCTTGGCGTGTGTTATCCTGCTGTTGGCCTGCACACTGTCGGTGTTCCTGCGCATCGACAACCGGATGATTTATCTGCTCTCGCCTTTCTTGGTCTGGAGTGCAGCGTCGAAACTGGTTGGCACCGCGCTGGGTAACTGGGCGGCTAAAAACAGCAAATACAGCTTTTTTGTGTTTCTTGCCCATGCACCGATGCTGCACGTTTTGGACTTGCTGCACGTCAATTCGATTGCACCAAAACTGCCATTGGTTTCTTCTGCCATCGAAACTGCGGTTGTTTTTATCGTGCTGGCAGCAGTCTACGATATCGCAGCAAAACGTATGCCTTCATTGTTTAACATCATGATCGGCGCACGTGTTAAAACCGTGGTCATCGCGGATCGTCGCCGTCAGCCACGTCCCGATGGTGCCCCGGTATTTTCCCCAGAATACCGGACGTCGTTCATTTCCAATCTTTCTTTTCGTTAAGGAGAATACCGTGAAAAAATGACCGCATAGCAATTGTCAGTTATTGCTTTAGTGTAAATTTTAACTGACGTTTGTCTATAGTGTGGATGTATTCAACCGCCTGGTTGAGTACACTCTACTCCCTTCACCAGAACTAGGAGCTTTCCATGCAAAAATCGCGCACTCTGCGAGCGCGTACCTTCGTGGCCCTCGCCATGATTGCCGCGCTCGCGTTCTTCACCCATTCGCCGCCAGCCCAATCGACCAGCTCCGGCGCCGAGACCGTGAAATCCATCTACCCGACCCAGACCGAAGGTGCCGGCATCGCCGCCACCAAGATCGACATCGCACCGGCCGCGGCCGTGGCTGATCGCGCCGTGCCCCGAACGCCGGCCGCGAACATCGATCTGGAAAAAATGCTGACCTCGACCGACACCCTGGCCATCGTCTCGGGCGCCGAACCGGCCGCCGCGTTCGACTCCCGATTGCGGGGCTCGACCAAGAGCGAATTGACCATGTACACCGACCTGTCGACCAACAGCATCCACAGCCACGGCGCCGGCGGTACGGAACCGGGCGGGCGATTGCGCCGCTCGATCCTGCTGACCCGTACCGACCTGACCTGACCTGCCGCCGGCCTGGGCCGCCGCGACGCCCGCGAGAGGGTTGCTCCCGGCTGTTCCATTGCCACAAGTCCCTGTCCGCTGCTGTGGACAGGGCACCTTTCCTGGACCTCTGAAATAGGCCAGGTTCGACCGAACGCAGATGCCTTCTCGGGCTTGCGAGCCCCTGAACTGGGCGCTGCCGGTCAACTCGCGCAGCAGGCCGCGGCCGATCGGCGGAATCAATGTCGATGCGGTATCGCCGCCTACTGCGCGCGCTTCTCGACCAAATCCACTGTGACGGGACACAGTTCACCACCGAATCGGATTAGCTACCCGGTTCATAACGACAACCACTGAGGGTGATAGCCAAATCATGCCTCACGGGTTTTTGGAAACCAAATAAAGGCCGAGAGACTACGCGTACATAGTCTCTCGGCCTTTATGCCGCTTACCTATCCTATGTTAATTTACTCACCCTTTGCCTGGATAGATAGGTGCCCCATGTTTGTTTCTGATTTCACCAAATCCCCTGAAGAAGTGGTGATCGACCTCATCAACTTCGACAATGGCAAGAACTTCACACCGGCGACCTTGCGGATCGTAGATGTGCCGCTTGCTATCCCCAAATCCCCCCCGATTTTCCGCAACACCGAAATTGTGGTGACCGCCCCTGTCGCGGTAAAGAAGCGCGGTCAAGCGCGCCTCTGGTATAACCGCATTGATCTCAACACGGTGCCCGCCAATCGCAGCACGGTCTTTGAAACGCCCACAAAAATTACCAAACTGAGCGAAGTCATCCCGGCCGTCAACGAACGGTATCGGATCAACCTCACGCCCGCTGATTATATCGACGTCCCGATGACAGTTCTGGATTTTGAACCGGTGAAAGTGACGATTCAAACTGCACCTCACTCGTTGGTTTACATCGGTTATCTGGAAATCGATGTCGTGGCACTGCCGGTCGATGTACCACCTATCGGTTCGGTCTTCCTCAACCGCTTCTTGGACATCTTCAAGTACTTCGCCAAATAAGTGTAATAAAGAGACAGGGGCACCCCTGTCTCTTTATGCCGAATGAAAGAAAAATACTTTGCTCGGTTATCTAATGTGAAAGGGTATAACCGCTATTTTTCTTTGGAGTCGTGATGCGTAAATTCATCAAAAACATGCGCCACTGGTGGCCAGAACTTAAGCTGTGGTGGCGTGTCAAAAGAACCCCACTCCAGATCATTGACACCGAAGAATACTACAGTGATTATGATCTGGAAATTCTGACACTGTGGGGCGCGCACGCCATTGTAGTGCACGAATATAAACTCATGGGTGCGATCATCCGTACCGAGGAAATGGTCAAGGTCAATCATCCGCAGTTGCTGCGCGATAAGACCATGGCGGCTGATTTTTTGATCAAGCACTATCAAAAGTTTCAGTTTGTTGTAAAGTCTGTTACTTTCCCGCAAAAGGACGGTAGCATGCTGTATTTCCCTGTCGGTCTTCCGGCAGTTCATTAACTATAAAGAAAGAGGAGTTTCAATCATGTTTGGTCTTTTTAAACGCAACAAAATCAATCTCAACATCCGCTTCCATACGGCTTCGGCGGGCCTACCGGAACATGGTACCCTGTTGGTCACCCACCGCGACCATGGGCTGGAAAAGAAGCCGGTGCGTTTCTCGTTCGTCGACGTGGCCACGCCGCCGCAACTGGACCGCGCCGTGTTCAACTACATCTACGACAAGGCCGAGGCCGCAGGCTTCCAGGTGCACAGCTTGCACTCGTACGCCAATGTGGCGGTGAGCACTGCCCAGAGAGCTGCTGCCCGGCAGGCAGTGCTCGACAGTCCGAACGCAAAAGCGATCCGGGCATGGGCGGAAGAACAAAAGCCCAAGGCACCGCCCAGCGAACAATCGAACATGCAGGGTTTTGGTCGAAGCGGCCAAGTCGATACGATCGGTGCCGGCGCCAAGGGTATGCCGTACGATGAATTCAAGAAAGGGGCATGATATGCGAATGGCTTACCGCAACGATTTCACCGCCGTGCTCGACATCTTCATGATGCTCTTGACCTGGTTCTTCAAGTCGTTTGACAACACGGTCACGTTCGTCATGCATGTGTTCAATTTCAACGTGGTGGTCGGCTTTCACAGCAACCTCGACCCGAAGAAATGCTACGGCGTGGCGTTCTACAATACGCCGAATGGTACGCAGTCACGGCCCTTCACAGTGGACCGGCCGGAGAATCTGGACGAGCCGCCGCCAGTCACCATCAAGTCAATCTTTTCACAGATCAAGCAGATGGGTTACGACGTGGTCCAAATCGAGGTGCGAACGGACCGCGAACTTCGGGTGTATCGAGATGGTGTCGAGCGCCCGCTTTTAGTGCAGGAGCGTTAAAGGAGGTAATGTGGAAAAACGAATGGACGAAGATTTGGAAGCGGCCAACGCCGAGAAGAAGCGGGTGGAGAAGTTGTTGGGTTTGCCGCCTGGCCCCGAGTATATCGGCACCTTTTCGGTCGACCAAGCAACCCACCCTGACTTCAAGGATAAGACAGCGGTTGATTGGGCTGTCGAGTTTGCGGTGGATGGTATCCTTAATGACAGCACACGGGTCAAGCATCAGAAGCTCGACGATATCGCACGTGTGCTGAAAGGAACGCCTGTCGATGTTGTCGAAAAGCGCTGGGACGATGGCACAATCGAACACGTTCCAACGCTCGGTGCGCCATCTGAAGACTACATCAGTCTGCGCCAAGAACTGGCCAATCAAGGCTATAGCTTTCAGCTGGATGATGGCTTGCCAGAACCAAACGACGATGACGACGACCTGTAATAGGCCGTCATACAAAGCTACCCGAGATTCGGGTAGCTTTTTTTCTTTGTTCTCAACTAGGGAAATAAAAAAATGCTCGACACCTTTAGCTTTTATTTCACCGCGTATTCTAAAGCGGTGGCCAGTAACCCCATGTTGGCAGGCTTCGCCCTGTATTTCACGGGCGCACTCACATACCTTGCACGCAATCTCCCCAGGGCACTCTGGGACTGGCTGAGCCATGCGCTCACTACCAGCATGGAGATGAACAACAGTGGCTACAGTGCGGAAGAGACCCACTTCAATTCCTTCCTCATCTGGTTCATGCAGTCTCGCTGGTCGAAGTGGAGCCGCAACATTTACAGCGGCGTGGGTCACACCAACAACACGTGGGGTTCTTTCATCGGCCCAGGCCGTGGGCGCCATTTTTTCTTTCTCAACGGCCGCCTGTTCTGGTTCTATAAACGCTCGGTGGATTCACAGGGCACCAACAAACAAAAAGAAGAAATCACGATCCACACACTGGGGCGCAAACAACAACCCTTGATCGACTTGATCAATCTCTTTGAAGTCAAAGAAACCGACGATACCACTGCGGTGTATTGTTACAGTAAAAATTCATGGGATTTGGTGGCGCGCATTCCAAAGCGAGGCTTCGAGACGGTCTGTATTGATCCGGAAATCAAGAGTCAGCTGATTGAGCGCCTCGACCGGTTCGACCAGAACGAAGCCTGGTACCGCAGTAAAGGTATCCCCTACAAATCGACCAACCTGCTCTATGGTCCCCCGGGCACCGGTAAAAGTACCATCACCAAAGCGGTGGCGAGTCGGTATAACCGTTCACTCTGTCTTCTCGATTTGAGTGCGATGAGTAACCGGATGCTGCAAGATGCACTGGCGTCGATGCCGAGTAAGGCAGTGCTGCTACTCGAAGACATCACGGAAGCCACCAATGCCGTAAAGGGCCAAGACGGTGGCCGTCGCACCGGCGATCGCCCAAAAGCGGAAACAGACGAAAACGTAACGGTAACGGAAGATGCGCCGGCATTACCTAAAATACCTAGCAGTATCGATGAAATGCTGGGTACGGGTTTGACTTTGTCCGGTATCCTTAACGCGCTCGACGGTATCATTCCACTCAACGACGTCATCGTCATGATGACCACCAACCACTTCGAAAAGCTGGCAGGATCGCTAATTCGTGGTGGTCGGGTCGATCACAAGTATTACATCGGCTACATGACCAACGACGAAATTCACGAATACGTGGCACTCATGTACCCGGGTCAAGCGTACGACCCCACGATCGTTTTCCAAAGAGCGCTCGGCTGCGATATCTTCACTGCCTTCATGGAAAGTCCACACGACCTCAAGAGCTTCCTCAAGGGAGTGTCTTATCTCCAACATGCGCCATCAAGCGCGGCGAGCGAAGCACTTTCGTAAACCAGAATAAAACAAATCGAGGTCACATATTACCAAAGTGACCTCTACTCTGTATTGGAGAATAAGAAATGAACAAAGGCGTTTTGATTACCCTTGAAGGTCCCGATGCTTGCGGGAAGACCACCCAATGTAACTACCTGGAAAAACTTTTAACCGACAAAGGCTATAAAGTGACTCGAAGCCGAGAACCGGGGGGAACAGAGGTGGCTGAAAAGCTTCGCGCTATCTTGCTACAAGAGTCTCTCACGCCGATGACAGAAATGTTCCTCTTCTTTGCGTGCCGCGCCGAGAATATCGAGAAAATCATTAAGCCGGCGATCAACCGTGGCGAGGTTGTGATCTTTGACCGATTCATCGATTCATCAGTGGCATTCCAAGGGTACGGTCGGGGCCTGATGGATCAAGTATACGAATTGAAATCGATGCTGTTCGAACGAACTAAAGTACGAATCGATCACACGCTTTTCTTCGACATCACGCAAGAAGAAAGTTTGAGGCGCTTGAAGAAGCGTAGCGGGGAAGATCGGTTTGAACTCGAAAACATGGAGTTTAAAGATCGCGTTTTTAAAGGGTATCAAGAAGTACTGGATGATGTTGGCCACCGAATCAGTAAAATTGACGCCAATGGTACGATCGAAGAAGTGAAACGCCAAATCTTTGATTGGGTAGAAAAATTCACTGAACAGTACCCACTGCTGTAATGGATTATTAAAAAAGACAATAAAGGAAATAACATGGGAACGTGGGTGGAAAATCCTAATGCCGATCAGGCATCTGCCAAGCAAACAGAAACTGATCGGTATCGTCGTCGGGAACAGGAATACAAACGCGATGGAAATAACAAATCGCACCGTTCCAAAGAAGAACGCACCTCACAGCGTAAGACGGCCAAAGCGGCAAGAAAGCGTAATCGAAAATAGAAAGCTCGTGTGGATATGAATTAACTAGGAGAAAAACATGAAACTATTTGTTTGGGCATCACCTTTCTTTGGTCACGACCATATCGCTGTTGTTGAGGAGACGGAGGAAAAGGCGCGCATTGCTGTCGAAAAGGGGCTTACGAAAGAAGGAACTCGTACCGTTGACGAACTCTCCGCATGGAGAGAAGGAAAGTACGAAGAACTCATTGTAAGTGAAGTGGGTGAACCAGTTTACTTTCCCAATTCGTAGCAAAGGAGAAGAAGGATGTATCGAAACCTGAGCAACGACGAGTTCTTGTTCTTCTTTGGGGCGGTCCATCCATTCTCCAATTGGAACCAAGAAGCGAGCTTTAAGCTGCGTGGGATTGAGTTCTCGTGCGGTGAGCAAGCGATGATGGCATGGAAGGCAAAGTTCTTTAACGACCATGTTACCTTTGAAAAAATCATGCAAGCTACCCACCCGAATGAGCAGAAAAGTTTGGGACGTGGCGTCACGCCGTACAACGATGCCACCTGGGATGCGGCGCGAGACCGCATGATGTTCATTATCTGCGTGGAGCGAGCGCGCCAAATCAAGGCAGTGGATTTGGCGCTCCAGCTGTCAAGAGAAAAAGAAATCGTTGAAGCATCGCCCTACGATAAAATCTGGGGTGTAGGATTGGGTGATTACGACGATCGCATTTTGGATCGTCGTAATTGGCGAGGTCAAAACCGACTCGGGAAAGCATGGATGCTGGCCCGGGAATTTAGAAAGAAAGAAAGGGGAATAAAATGAAATTGAAGGCACGACTGGTTTACCTCCGGCACTGTCTTATCAATTTCTGGAAGGAGAAACTGCGTCGTCGGAATAACAAGAAAGAGTGGTTAGAACACTACCGTAAACAAGGCATTGTGCCAAGAAAGAAAGGAATAAGAAAATGGAAATAGCAAAGATGCTGGGACTGGAGCAAAGCCTCGGGGTATTGGCCAAGCAGCTGGAAGAAGCCACGCTGGAGCCGCCGAAGGATAAAGGAACAGCCTTTACGCTGGCCTGCGGTGAGATGCTGTACTTCGATCATGCAGTATTGAATCATACGCAACGCGCACAGATGGTCGAGAAGTACCGTTCCTTTGCGCGTGAGTTGACACAGAAAATCGAAGTCTTGGCTGCCCACCAAGTGCCGGGTATTTACATCTCGCCCCAAGGTGTATCAATCATGGACGAGGCTGTCGGCCGCTCAACGTTTCGTATCCTCTCGCTCGATGCGCCCTACAAAGCGTGCTTCTCCCGAAAGCACGCTGTCATCGTGAAACTTTTTTATGGCGTGATGAATCGGAAAGATAAACCGCCGATCCTGATGCTTGATGTACGCGCGGAAGAATGGATGGTGGTACGACGTAAAGGTGAAGATACGGAATTCATTCCAAATGGTTTGCTCGAACGTGTGACTGGCGCAGAGAAAGGATAAAAAATCATGACCTCCCTAGACAAAGCAATGTTGGGCGGCATCTTCTTCATTACTTCGGTGGCGGCCAGCTTCGTGATGGATGCACGGAGAAGTGCCCAAGCGGCGCCACCAGAAATCAACTCGCAGGCTGCGATGGTCAATCCCAATCCGGCCCGCATCCTGAACCGCACAACAATAAAAATTGATGGCCGACAGTACGAACAAGTAACCACGGAAAATATACCCGGACTTGTTTGCGTGACGACTGTTCATATGCACGCGTCCATAGAAGCAATGCAGCCCGCCATCAGCTGCGTCCGTTACTGAATTCAACCTAAGAAAGAACAATCATGAATACCATGCACCAGTACTACGACCTCATCCGGAAAGTCATCACCGAAGGTAACATCCGTACCGACCGCACCAACACCGGTACCATTTCGTTATTCGGCCCGCAAATCGAATTCAACCTCGCCGACGGCTTCCCGCTCGACCCCAGCCGCCAAGTGTTCCTGCGCGGCGATCTGGAAGAACTCTTCTGGATGCTGCGTGGCTCGACTAACAATAACGAACTGACGGCCAAGAACGTCAACATCTGGACCCAGTGGGCAATCCGCCAAGAGCACGTAGAATACACCCAAGCCGAGCGTCTTGCCATGCTTCGCGAGAAGTTCATGCAAGACACCGGCGATGGCGCCGCTGGCCAGACGGTTTATTTGTCAACGATGGCCGAAGCGATCGATATCGACAAGATGCTCGACGGTCACGGTATTCCGAAGGAAAAATACGCCAAGGAGCAGTTGGCCATGCTCTTCCAGAAGCTAGTGGAAAAGAACGGTTCCAAGGAAATTGCTCTATCCCACTACGACGCGATGTTCAAAGGCGGTGTGAGCCAAGAGCAGTTCAACACCATCATGAAGAACTACGGCATCCCCGGCGCCCCGAAGATCGGCGCCCTCGGTCCCATTTATGGCGAGCAGTGGTGTAAGTGGCCTGACCCAGAGAAAGACGAGACCAAGTTCTTTTCAGTACCAGAGCGCGTCCAGATGGCCGAAGATTATCTGGCCAGCGGCGCGGCTGAAAAGTTCACGCAGGCAGACTTGGACAGCGTCAAGGACCAGTACCAACAATACCTCGATGAGAAAAGTAATGGCGCCACTGGCTCGACGATGGAAGAACTGCTGCACGATGACATCGATACTTGGGGTATCCCCAACAAGGTCACGCGACGTACCACCCACAACCAAATCGCCAAGCTGATCGAGGACCTAAAGAAGCGACCCAATTCGCGGCGTCACATTGTCTCGACCTGGAACGTACCCTACCTGCCGGACGAATCGCTGTCGCCCCAGCAGAACATCATGCGTGGTAAAATGGCACTGGCGCCATGTCACACCCTCTTCCAGTATTACGTGGAAGGACGCGCGTCCATGGAAATGTGTAAGGAACTTACGACAGAGCAACTGGACGAGTACATGCAATATTGCAGAGAAAACGAGCTAGAAGTTCATGCTTTCCAATCGGATCAGCGCGGGTTTATCGACGATCCGAAGTACTGGGAAGTAATTTTCAATTTCGACAAGAAGAAGTTGGTCAATGACTGGTTCAAAGAACGTGGCATCAAAACCCAGAAGCTGTCCTGCAAGTTGTACCAGCGTTCGTGCGATCTCCTCGTCGGTGGCGCCTTTAACATTGCCGCCTATGCTGCACAAACCATGATGGTCGCCCAGTGCGTCGACATGGTCCCGGGCCGGTTCATCCATACATTCGGCGACGTCCACATCTACAAGGACCACATGTTGCCTAACTCGGATGGCGACTCTGTGTTCACGCAGTTGGAACGTGAAGTGCGCGCGATGCCGGTCCTCTTGATTAACCCGGAAGTGAAAGACATCTTCGCCTTCAAGTACGAAGACTTCAAGTTGACCGATTATAACCCCCACAAAAAGATCAACTACAAAGTCGCGGTTTAACAACAAGAGCCACCTTCAGGGGTGGCTTCCTTTGCCCAAGAAAGTACGTATGAAATTCAATAACATTGTTGTAATCGCAATCGTGGCACTTTGTTTTATTGGTCTTCTTGGTATTGTTATGGACCACTGGAGTAAAGTGGATGCGGATAACAATGCCTTTGCCAAAGAATGTAACGACCGTGGCGGCTACGCCGAGTTTGACGCATCGGCGCGCCAATGTTTGTTCTATAGTGGCGAAGGCTCGGTTAAAATCGAGGTGAAAGTAACATGAAACAGGTAACACTCATTGCCGCATTGGATTCCTGCGGCGGCATCGGCTTCAATAACAAACTTCCTTGGCGCATCCCCGCAGACTTAAAGTACTTCAAGGAAAAGACAGTCGGGGAGACGGTGATCATGGGCCGCAAGACCTATGAATCGATCGGCAAGCCGCTGCCGAATCGCCACAACATCGTCTTGACCCGCAACTGGGTGGACTACTACACCGATAAAGGCGTCAGTACGGCGTCGTCGATTAAAGAAGCGATTTTGATGGCAGCGCTTGACACATCGGTATTCATCATCGGCGGCGGCGAAGTGTATCAGGAAGCATTGCCACTCGCTAATCACATGCTGCTCACGCACATCAAAGGCGATTTCAATTGCGATACCTTCTTCCCCAAGTTCAATCCAGGGGAATGGAATTGCTGGGAGCAAGCCGAAGAAGTGTGTGGGCGGTCCGGCCTGACGTATTCCTTTCAAACCTACATGCGTAAACCGGGGATGGTGCGCTAAATGAAAACCGATAATTCAATCAGGGAAGCCGTTGCCGGCATTATCAAAAACAGCGTAAAGCATCCTTACTATGCGGCCGGTGTCGAGGCTGCGAATGTCTGGCAGCTTCTGGGGCAGGGAAAACCGATGATCCCAGAAGACGATACGATTCGTCTCGGCCTAGATGCAATCAACCGCGACGTGTATCTGTCGTTTGCTGAAGTTTTCAACTACCGTTGCACGATCGCCAAAGAAGTCGAACCGGGCGTGGATGCGTGGCGTTTCTCCAAGCACCCGAATGCATCGTGAGTGTTGTCCGCTACCGTGAGGGTAGCGGATTCTTTCTATTTTTTCCGTGGAGTTAAGAATGGACATTAACAATGAACCCACCTCGTGCCATTATTACAGCAAAGCGCAAGTACAAAACTTGAAGGATGCATGGCAGACGATGCGTACTATTCCATCGATTGCCGATCAAGCTAACCCGTTTTCGGCATCGCGGTTTAAGCTAGGGGAAACGGTAAAGAAGTGGTTCTTTACAAGCGCGGGTCACCACGCTGCATTGGGTGTTATCATTGAAGTCGATCTGATCGATTGCGGACATCAAGACATCATTGCTTATAAAATCGCTTTCCCTGTCGAAGACAGTGACGTTTACTTGATGAGCCCGAATTTCATTGCACACATCAGTCCAGCAGACACCACTGCGCCTGAGTACCCGTATTACGCGTGGCCGCTGGAAGTGGTCAAAGATCGCACTCCAAAAATCAAAGGCAGTCACCTGTCGCTGGTAAAATAGTTTCTGTTGTAAAAAATTAAATGTTCAAGAACTTGTATGAAAGTCCCTATTAACCACAACAACTAAGGATGTCCTATGCAATTCGCTATCGCTCGTCGTAACCGCAACATTGCAGTGGTACTTTATTTCGTATCGTTGGCGGCCCTGTTGTTCGCCAGCTATCAGGACCGGTCGATGTCGCACAATGTGGAGATCGCTCTCGTCGGCCACATCGCGGCGGTTATCCTCTTGATTGCGGCCATACGCATGCACGCTATCGGTGAAGCGACCGAAGCTGGTCAGAACATCATCGCGTACACTTTCGGTGAACAAAACGAGGTGCGCATCCTCGTAGGCACTGCCTGCGGCTTCATCAACCGTTTCCAAGGCGCAGCCGAGGAAAGCGTACAGTACTTGGCGATGAAAGGGCGTGATGGCTTGATCTACGCCGCAGGCAGTGCCCTGCTGCACGAGCATATGCGCCAATATGTCAATGGCTTGAACCCGGGTCCGATCCGCAGCTACGGGTGGCTGACCAACACCGGACGATACATCGACAACGGCACCGCATGGGAACTTGCAGTGGACGCCGGTCAATTGCAAGGTACAAACGGTGACGCCGAAGGCGTGCTCTCGCCATTGCATCTCTGGCCCCAACTCTATCAACAAAAGACTGCATAAACTATGTACTACCCTGCTGTTAGACTCATTCTGGTTTTCCTGTTGGCAACGCTTTGTGCGTGGTTCTATCACGAATATGCACAAGAAGAAGGCACTAACAGGGGCCGTTTGGTGCAGCGATAACGGCCACCCTTCGGGGTGGCTTTTATGCTGCATTTTTTACTAGGTTGCTACACTTCTATGTGCACCTTTATCCACTAGGAACTATCATGCAAAATCAAGCCAGCATCACCATCGAAACCGACGAGTTCAAATTTGACATGGACGACCGTGCATTCTACGAGAAGCACATCTTTTCGCGCTATGCGCCGGCCTTCGCCAAGGCAGCCAAACTGATGCGGGAGACGATCGAGGTCGCCGAGATGCAACCGAAGTTCAGCGTGCAGGCCGCGCTGGCTGCAAACAAGGAAGGTGTCGGGGAAAACTACACTGTGTACTTCAAGCGCGATATGCCAGCCACTGCGCTCTTGTCTGTCGGCATCCAGCAAACCGGCGATTCCTCTGACGACGGTGAAGTCTATCTGTCGAAAGAGAATGCACTGGCCAAGTTCGATGAATTCGTTGTAAAACACCACGGCATGGCACTGGTCTCGCAAGACGGTATCGACAGCGTCGAGTTTGTTTCGCTGGCGCACAAGGTGCGGGTGTTCATGCGCCTGATCGATGAACGCAGCTGCATGATCGCGTGCGCGGTCGACCTCGATGAAAATGAACCCTCGGTCACGGTGAGTTTCGATTTCGAGGAACCAGGCGCGCTCATCGTGTTTACCCTCTACGCTCGTTAAGGCAACTGCCCCGCCTTCGGGTGGGGTTTTTATGCTTGGTTTTTTACTGAGGTAGCACTGGGTATAGACATTTACCACAGGAACTTTCGCGATGAGTCATAAAAAACCAAGTGCTGAGCAATACCGTCAACTCGCCGGTGAGATTTATAAAGAAGCATCAACGGTCAATAACTTGGCACAGGTAATGTCGACCAAGTTCTCCCAAGCACTGCTGATGATCGCCACCAATTTGCCGGTAGAAGGGCGCCAGGCGTTGATGGCCTTACACGAAGAGTTCCTGATCGAGATGGACCCGTTCCGTGCGCACGAACGCTTGTCTTTCGACGAAGCTTTCTCGGGTCACGGCACGCTTGCCAGTTATCTGCGTGAAAAGACCGATCTGAGTAAGATCGCCCCGCTCTATCCCGAGCATAACGGGGAAACTATCCTCGATGCAATCCGCGCCGATTTGGTCGATTTCGATTACGGCCTGTATCAGGACGAGAAAGAAATTGAAGAGTTCAAAGCATTCTTGTCGGATTTGCATAAGAACGCACATGAAATCATGCCGCCGTTTTTCAATAAGTGCGATGACTTCCGTGGGTTTCTGGGTGTATGCAATCAGGAAAAGATGGTCAATATTGAAAAGGAATACGCATCGGGTTTTTATGAGGACACCGCGCGACCATGCCATCTCGATGGTTCGTTCCCTTGGATTCTCTTCATCAAGAAGACCTTCTTCCCGCGAAGTAAACATGCGGTCCATGCAGTACTCCTCTTGCGGCAAGGTTGGGCGCCGCAAGTGCTTATCCAACACCCGTTGGAAGATTGCTGGTATGAATGGGATCAGTGTCATTTGATTCCGGGCATGACGGAAGCACTGCTGCGTGAATACACCTTCATCAGTATTCCGCTGATGAGCACTTCCGAACGGGGTTGGGATTTCGAAGCCTTATTGGCCCAGATCAAGAAAGACAATGGCGCCCGCCTACGCCAGCACGCTGTTTTACCGAAATCGCAGATCATGTTTCAACGCGCTGCGGACAAACCGAAGCCGGTGTTTGGCGACTTTATGTTTGTCGACGGCAGCGCGCGACTGACTGTTACCGCAGGTAACGTCTGCCTTGTTATTTACTGCTCCGAAGTCAATGGGCAGTGGGGAGAGGAAATTCGTTTTATCCGCCCGCAAAATCCGAACTGCCTTATCAGTATCCCCGTGGACTTGAAGGACATCCCACTTCAACAGCAGCGCGTCTTGGTCCAACGCGCGTTCCACGCCATCGAGCGCAAGAACCAGCTGATTATCCAACACCAACAGAAAGAAAAGGAATCCACATGAAAGTTAACTACGATATCAATAAGAAGCACCCGCAATCCATCCTGGGCTTTTTCAGCCAGTACTTCGAAGGCCGTTTTCATAACGGCTTGACCGAGTACCCGTACGAGCGGTTCTTGGAAGAGGTGTATCCCTACCATCTCACGGCCGAGCGCAACATGCTGGAAAACTGGGATGGCGTGCGTCAAGCGCTGCCCTGCGTAGCGATCCGACAGAAACGTCCGAACGGCGAAACGCAGTACTGGGGTTTCCGCCGCACTGACAAGGTCGGCGAGGCCCGCATCGCCGGCATGGTGGCCTGCTTCTGGGGTGGTCACGTCGATGCTGTCGACGTATCGTTTAACGACAAGTCGGTTCTCGCGCTGGATCTTACGCTCAAGGTTGGCCGTGACCGTGAACAAGGTGAAGAATACCGCATCTTCCGTGAAGCCTCGCCCTTCGAGAAAGACTGGTCGATCAAGCTACCACTGACGCCAGCCAACCAATTCATCGCCAACAGTACGGTTGAAGTCGATCGGCACCACGTGGCAATCATCTATACGGTCGACCTGCCGGAAGACCACGCGGTCGAAGTGCGCGAAGACGAACTGGAAGACGTGCCGCCGATGACGGCGCAAGAAGCTCTCGACGCGCACGAAGCCGGCCAGTTCGAACTGGAAAGCTGGGCGCTGATCTACTTCCGCCACGTGCGTGCCAAGGAACTGCTCGACTCTGGCGCCGTAGTCGCTATCGACCCCGTACCCGAGCGGCTGGCGGACGTTTCTCTGACCCCTTACAAGCGTAGTATCGCCGGCATCGTGAAAGACGGCGAGATCAGCGAGGCCGATAAAGCGCAGGGCTACAGCTGGCCTGTCAAAATCCAATTCGGCCAAGCTACCGACTGGGACCATGGCCCGTTGTACGACGCTTACGTAGCGCGCCGTGGCAAGAACTGGGACGAGTTTAAGCGCAAGGTGATCCTGATGTTCGGCATCGAAGGCAGCAAGAAAGTCTGGGAAACACCGGAAGACACGAATGCAACGGCACTCTTTCCGGCCGAGGCAGAAGCGTACCGAATGCTGTTCCGCTCGGCGGGTGTTGAACACACAGTCGGTCAGATGCTGACGGTACTTGACCTCTTGGCGATGGACACGGTCAAAGCAATGACCCTCATCCATGTGCAGTTCGACGCCGACATGAATATCGTCGATGGCCCGTACAAGCTCGTCAACGGCGAAAAGGTGCCCCATAAGTCGGTCGCTCTCGAAAGACCGCCGCAGGTGGTCCATGAAGAAGGTGGTGACGAGGATCTGGCAGCACATACCCGCCAAGCGGCCGAAGCATGGTTCAGCGGCATCGATCATCCAGACATCGTTGAAATCCGCGAAGCCGTGATCGCCAAAATCTTGGAAAAGCAGCGGCTACAAGAATCCAAACCGGACGCATGGGATAACTTCAAGCCCAGCAAGTCAGTCGAATAAACTATCGGCATAAAACCGCTACCTTCGGGTAGCGGGTATTGACTAGGAAAAAATAAGAATGGAAAAGAAGAAGGTTCCTTTGCTGTTGTTCTCGGGCGGTCTCGATTCGTCCTACATGTTGCAAACGTATCTGGAAAAGGGTGACGTTGAAACACTTTACGTCAAAGGAGCACAGCATCCAGACAAAGTCACGCTCGAATTGCGGGCTCGCACGCGCATCATTGCCGAACTGGAAAAGAAGACCGGCAATAGGGTTCTCAAGGACCGTGTCGTTAATCTCCACGATTTGTTCGAAGGCGACATGCCTGACCGTGCTTTTGTTCAACCCATCACCTGGATCACCGGTGCGCTCCAAGTATCGAACGGAGAGAAGCATGCTCACCTTGCTATTGGCTATGTCAGTGGCGACCAAGTTTCTTCCGAAATTCCGTTCATACACGCTGCATGGGAAAACATACAGCACTTCACGAAGCAAAATACTATCCCGGTTGAGTTTCCATTGAAGGTCACCACCAAGCTGATGATCCTCGATAACATCTGGCCTGAAGTGGTTCAGCACGTCTGGGTCTGTGAAATGCCCGAGCGGCGCGGTGACCGTATCGACGGCGTGGGTAGTAAAAAAAGACCAAAATCATGCGAATGGTGCGCAGCATGTCTTACACAGGCTGGCACCTTGGCGATGTGGAAACAGAAACACGGTGAGCCATACAGCCATAGATTCATCGCGCGGCTGCGTTGCAATAAGTTAAGAGAAGAAGATGCGTTAAAACGAGTACTACTGAAAGAAACTATCCCTCCAAGAGAAAATTCAAGATGAAAATCAAACGTTTCGATATCCCTATCAAAATCTTCGTCACCCGTTTCTTCACGCCCTATCCCAAGAAAACAGTCGAACGTGAGCGCTCGACCGTCGAGACCCGAGAAGGTCGAATACGGGCACCGAAAGACATCGAAGACGAACTGATCAAGCTCCTCGCCGACGCCAAGGCATCCAATCTCGTGATTACGGTGACCCAACAGTCCGTGTTCCCGCCGGCGATGGGCCGCATCCAAGATCACATCGTGATTCGCGAGTCATATGAAGTTGCGCGCATGATCATGGAGCGCAAAGACTTCAACCAAGACAAGGAACAAGAGTGATATGGACGATTCCTTGATTGTGCGTGAAATCTTCGCCCACCGCGTCGACGATCACGTGTCGCCGCTCAAGATCGAGTGCCTTGGGGTTGCGGCACAGGGCGGCGCACAGAACTATTACCGGATCACCGGTTTTAATTACGCAGCCGACGGCAAAACGGTCAATGCCCTGCCAATCTCTTTTCAGATTGGCAACCCCGAGGTGTTGGGCGTCAACGGTGTGACCATGGAAGCACTGCTGGCGGTGGTCATTGACCGCCTGTCAGGATTGCAAAAAGGGATGTACCCGTGTAGCGAAAACAATATGGCTTTGGGGCATCTCGAAGCCAGCATGACTTACCTGCACGCACGGTCGCGCCGTATTCAACAGACGCTGTTTGAAATTGAAGCCATGCCTGAACTGCCAGAAAAGAATTGATGTAAATTATTACATTAATTTCCCTATGGTATGTTTAGTACTGGGTAACTCATTTTCCCCAACCTGAATAAAGGGTAACCGATGAACAAACTCGAATAACCAAAAACTATCTGATGATCCGTGAAAACCGGAGCCACGTGCTGAGCACTGTGCGAGGTGTCACCGTATCCAGCGGTGTGGTACGTGGTTGGGATAATACCCCATGAAACCCGAGGGCTCCAGAAGTTGTTCTGGGATTGCTTCTGCCGGTTGACAGACCCTTCACGGAGTCTAACAACTGAGTGTGTGTGCCTCTGGTCATAGAACGTGACGTTTTTGGGTTACGGTACGTCGCATTTTCCTTTCCTAGGAAAAGATACCATGCAAGCTTCCAACTTGTGAAAACCGTACGGCCAAACTTTCTGGGTGGAACCAGTCATGTTTGGCAAGTTGTCCACATTCCCGTGGCGGCCCTCCCTTGGGCAGCGGACAGCGGGAAAGAGCATATTACCCCGGCCCGTGTGGAGTGTGGGTGGTTGGTGCCGCGGCCTGCGGCCAGTGCTCTGTGTGCAGCCTGTAACACCTTTCTCGTGTTGGCTGAAAACAGCCGGCCTCTTTGGAACCCGCCAAAGATGATTCGCTCGATATTGGGATACCGACGGGATGTCGGGGTCGGGGGAATGCGTGTGAGGGTGTTACGGGATGTACAGTGTTTTCATGGATCGTGATAGGGATGTCCGATCTTGACAGTCACCCTTCGGGGTGACTTTTTTCCGACTACTAAAGAAAACGATACCATGAAACATTTACGATTGGCATTGGAGCATAACTCACCATTAGCTAACATGGAAGAGGTGAGGGCGGAACCAGAAGGAAATATGTGGTTTCGACACACCTCGCCGTATGCGCTGGCTGAATTGAAACCGTTGAGTTACGATGAATTGGAAAAGGTTCGGCCCGATTACGATGTTGAGGCACGTAAAAGGACAGAAAAGAAATACCATCGCTTGGCACACACGAATCCCGACACGAGTTTTCTTTACGCCACGATGGTGGGATTTCATCAGATGGAAGATGTGCTGTCTTACCCAGGTTACACATATTTCTTCAAACTGGAACTATGGCAATTGCCCGAATGTATCTTTGATGTCGTCGATCAAAAGAAGTGGATGGAGCCGACCAAAGGTATTGCTGGATACACGCTGGCACGAGACATTTGGACGCGGCATCGGCGAGAATTTAAACCGTACGAGGAAGAAGGTCTCGGCACTATTGAACCACGTATCGAGCTTATCATTCCGTATTCGGTAAAACCCAAACTCTATGTCCCGCAAGAAGAAGACCGTTAGAAGGCAGAGGGAGGCTAACGCCTCTCTTTATGCCGGATTGTGAAAAATACCGAGGCAAGATATTTCATAGTGAACACAGGGAGAAACAGATGTGGCCGTCAGTCATCGTACTCGATACGCAGCGTATCATGAAAGCGTTTCGCGAACACGCGGAGCAGTCCGGTAAACCACTCGATTTTCCAGATGAAATGGTACGTGAGATTGTGGTCTGTCTTCGTCATGCAAGACGCGCGACGCTGCGCCTGGACCAACTCATGTGGTGTATCTTGAGTAACGAATTCGAGCACCATTACGCAGCGTACGCGGATTCCACCGTATTGGTATTTATTGAAGAACTGGGCAATGTACTAATGGATAGCATTATCCGACATAATCTCTACGACCAATACGGCACGCTGCACTATCGTTATCTAGAACCCCGAGTGGTTGATTTTAACTGTATCATTTTAAAGAGGAGTGAAAATGTTGGTAGCGACGACCCCCTCCCCAGCCCAACCCCCCGTTATCATTTTTGATATCAGTGAAGTGATGTGGGAGTACCGAGACTGCTTTGGTCCAGAGAGCGATGCAGGCATCGATATGGAGTATCTCTTCAATGATATTTTGCAAGCATTGAAAGTTCACCAGTATCACCCCAATGTACTCTTTATCTTGGCGAAGGCAGTGATTGCCAATAGCCGCGAGTACTTGCCTGTCGAAGAAAAAAGAATTGAAGAAGCCATCTTACAGTTGGGTGAGGTGATTCACAAGAAGTTACAGAGCAGCGGCTTTTACATCAACCAACAACACCCGTACCATTTACATCGTCTTTTCATGAACAACAGTTTGGTGCTTGCTCATGAAGGGTATTCGGACTACGTGGAATTCTAATCGATGGGCCTTCAGGCTCATCTTTTTTTTTTGTCTGTTCAAGAACCATTAGAATTAATTACAGCAACATATTACAAAGGGAGCACAAGTGAATGTGACTCTTAACTAACTTGAAGAAAGAGGAAAGAACATGAAAATCGAAATTGCAGACTGCATGAAAGTCGCCAAAGACTTGGTGGAAATGATGAAAAAGATCGATGGGTGTGACCCGCGCGACACTTCGCAATTAAGTGTTCGCATTAACCCTATTATGCTGGAAGACAACAATGGCACGGAACGGCCGGGTATTCAGGTGCTTAATACCGAGAATAGCTCAACCGTAAGTTACATGGTCGTGGGCGGTCATCCGAGATGTTTTACGATCGAATACATGATGCTGACGCTGGCGGAACACGAGTCTGAAGAAGAAGATTTTCCAAGTAATTTCTTGGACCTCGACCGCGACGGCATGGCTTTGTTTAGTTTGCACGTATTTAATTTCCTAGGATTCGGTGTGAAACCCACCGTACCTGGCGGCGAAGGCGATTAAGAAAAAAGTACGAGAAGGGGGGCAATAATGTGATTGACCTCCCCATTGTTTTGTCTAACTGAAAGAGACTTATCATGACTACCGCCTGTGCAGTTGCTCAAGAGTCGTATCGTATCAGGATGGACATCGGTATCAAAAGTGATAATGGCCATGTGCTCCTTCGTGCGAGGGAATATACGACCACGATCACGCCGCCGGTGCAGAAGTACACGACACATGCCGCAATCATGACGCGTTGTGAAAACCTCGCGCTGGCGGAATACGCCAAGCAATTTGAAACACAAATGGATGGCGACATGACCATCCAACGTCTGCTCCGTGGAAAAGATTGGAGCTTCTTCTACAAAGTCAATACGTTTAAAAAGGAGTAATACGGTGAAATCGAAAGAAATGATGATCAAGGATGCACGCATGTATTTGCGTTCGGCCAAAGCGGGGATTAGCGAGGATGGCGCTTCCCTTACGTTTATGGAAGCAATGGCGGCAGCTAAACAAGCCGAACAAGCCGCTGCCGAGCTTTATCGCTTGGCCGGGCGTATCGAAGTTGAAGCGGACATTAAACGAAAGAAGGCAATCGGCAGTGCCGCCGACGAATTGAAATACATCGTCGCGGCGTAAACAAATAAAAAGGAATAAGAAGAAATGAGTACTCGTAAGAAAAAGGTTGAGGAGTTTAAGTACAAAGTCAAGACGACCCAAATTCCCGTGATGACACTTGAACAAAAGCAAGAAACGCTGGTACGCGAAGAACAAAGCAAACGCTTGCTTCGTATCCAGTGCTACATGGGGCTGGAGAAGATGCAACTCGGTATCGCCACACAGGCCGATTGGTATTTGATTCAGTTGCGTCTCAGCGTCGGTGACCGGATGGTGGATGTTTTGGAAAAGAACAACGTCGATCTGAGTACGGATGACATCCGCGATTTGAATACGGTTGCCGACGCCGGACTGAAAGCGTTATACGCGATCGGTGAGCGCATCAACGATAACTTGACGACGGAGTTCTATACCACGTTTGACGAGCGTGGAGATATCGAAGCCGCGCTGAACCTATCGGATGAACTTGAAGACCTCGTCACTGAGTTCTACGGCAGTGCGGTCTTCGCGCGTCTGTACTTGGACACCAAGAACCATTTGATCAGGATGCATCCATAGCGTAAGGGAGGCCCATGCCTCCTTTATGCCGTGTGGTGAAAGTTTATTGGGTCGAGATTATTATTGAGGAGGGCATCTAAGATGACAATCGCTATTATCGGTACTGCGGGACGCGACAAGACCAAACCCATGAGGCTTCCCCTCTACATGTGGATGTTGGGGGATGTCTATCAACGGGTTCCGAAAGGGGCGCACGTGAAGTCAGGTGGTGCAGCATGGGCCGACCACCTATCGGTCTCACTTTTTTTGTTCGGCCACGCAGGTGAAATCACATTGCATTTGCCGGCGCCGTTCGTGAACGGGCGTTTCGTGGACAGTGGGTTCAAAAGCGCAGGTAGCGCGGCCAATTACTATCATGGTCTCTTCAGTCAAATCATTGGCCGTGATACCTTGGGACAAATTGCTCAAGTTATTGAAATGGGGCAAGTGCAGGGAAACCGGTTTGTCCACATTGAATGTGAACCTGCTTCACCCGGAATCGGCGGCATGTTTGCCCGCAATAGCAAAGTCGCAGTCGCTGATGAAATGCTGGCCTACACCTTCGGCAAAGGCGACATCCCGGCCGATGGCGGCACACTCGATACATGGAACAAATGTAACGGTAAGAAGACGCACATTTCTTTGCCGTATCTTTAGGAATAGAAAAGAAAGGATAAGAACATGTTTCAAGTGATCAAACTCAATGACGGGACCAAGGTCGAATATTACAAAGACAGTCGTCCTTTCGTCCGTGGTTTCGGTACGGTGATCAAATCAATTCTGGGCCTCAATCACGTGCTGCACTGGAAACAGATGAAGCGTAATGAAGGGTTCGAATTGATGAAGAAGTATCCGCCCTTCATGAAGTTCTTTACACCACCCCGGCTAATCTTGGAAAAACGTAAAGAACTACGCGATGGCGAGATAGTTCACCCGTACTACTACGTCGACGAAACAATCTTCGTGCCAGCTGGACCATGGCCGACCTGCCCGATCCACCTCTGGATGCCGCTGGATACTGACGCGTGGGTGCGTCAGCGTGTCGACATCATCGTCGACCACTGGAAGGGCGCCGAAACGGCCACAAGCGCAGAAGAATGGGTCATAACGGTGCATCAACGTACCAAGGTAGAGAAAATCTCTCCATCTTTCGAATGGGCCAGCTTTGACATACTCACAGCACGGTCCCAAGGAAAGTCGATCTATCAAGATTCTGCAAGCCGTCGGCAGTACGATGGTTCGTCGATGGCATGGCTGCGCGAACTGTTCGAGGCATCGAAAGAAGTCCCGGATCAGGAACTGCCATCGTCGTACCCGAACGTGCGTGCCAAGTGGCGCAGTCTCGCCAGCCAAGTATCCCTCGCATGGCGGCTGATCACAAAGGGCCTCACGCGAACGACCGACCTGTTCGTACTCAACATGATGAACTGGACGTCAAAACCCAAGATCAGTCTGTCAAGCGCACTGTGGCAGCACGAACGCATGCACCATGTGCTTAATTGTATCATGCCGTACTGAAAGAGAAGACTATGATCAAAGCAGCTATCGGCAATACCGCCATTCTTGGCTTGGAAGAGAAGAATATCGAGGCACTGCAACAAAATAAGCCCATGGTGGTCAAACTCAAAGAAATTGGCTTGGCCGACATCGCAGTCGTCATTGCGTACATTGAAAGCGGGCGTGCACTAATGCCCCGGTTGCCGACTGGCGATGTTGCAGCCATTGGGCTTGACACCAACGATATCGCAAAAATCAAGGCCGGTACGCCGGTCATGATCAAACTGAAAGACCTTGGTTTAGCCGACATTGTCGTCGGCATCATCTACGGTACTACACAAGCGGATATCGTGGCGTACATGGAGAAAGAACTCGGTCTCAAAATGCCTGCAATCAATCCAATCGACAACAAACCCATCTAAACTAGAAAGAACAACATGTCCATTCTGAGCGACAAAACCATCCGTTCCCTGTGCGAGCACCCGATGGCGTACGTGATCTACTGCATCCAGGTGCCGGGCGCAGGTTTGAAAGAAGTAAAGGAGCCGGTCTATTTCCCGACCAACTGGGAAAGACTGAGCCACCGGGAATTGTTTGATCTCGCTTGGCCCGAAGGCCGCGCCATCGCACAGAAGCGCGGCGCGGTGGGCACCGTTCAAGTGATGATGAGTGACTTCGCTACGCCCGTCATGGAAAACACCATGATCGAACCGTACGAGCCGCAGCAAGTGCGGGAACGGGATAAACCTATTCCCGATGGCAGCGACGGCGTCAAGCTCGTCATGGGGAGCGAGAAAATCGTCTCCTACGGTACCTCGTCCTACGGCTACGACATCCGTTGCGGGCGCGAGTTTAAAGTATTCACGAATACGTATTCGGCTATCGTTGACCCCAAGAACTTCGATGAAAAGGCTTTCGTCGATGTAGTGGGCGACAAGTGCATTATCCCGCCGAATTCGTTCGCGCTGGCCCGTACGATGGAATACTTCCGTATCCCGCGCAACGTCCTGACCGTGTGTCTCGGCAAGTCGACCTATGCGCGCTGCGGTATCATCGTCAACGTGACGCCGTTCGAGCCGGAATGGGAAGGGTACGTGACGCTCGAGTTCTCCAACACCACGCCGCTGCCGGCCGTCATCTATGCCGGTGAAGGCTGCGCCCAAGTGCTGTTCTTCGAGGGCGACGAGCCGTGCGAAGTGTCGTACAAGGACCGCGGCGGTAAGTACCAAGGCCAAGCGGCGCTGCCTGTGACGCCGAAGGTGTAAGGAATAAAAGGTGAGCTACTCTTGCTCACCTTTTCTAAATAACTGAAAGGAAAGAAGGAGTACTATCATGGCAATTGAAATGAAATCTGAAATTTCGGTATCCCGACCAACTGGTCGGGATGAAGAACGTCGTCAAGAAGTCCCGCATCCGAAGAAGGTCGGCTATTGGTACAACAAAGACGACTGCCGCAACTTTCCGATGCCGAAGGCGCACCCGATTGGCTGGGAAGGTCAAGCCGAGTTTCTCGCCAAGCTCGATGCAATCGAAAAGCCACTGATAGAACACTACGCGGCGGTAAACCGGTTCAACAACACACAGTTGGACAAGCCGCGCGATGAACGCGAACCTCGAAAAGAACACGACGGCACGGTTGAAGGCTATCGTGGATCGTCGACCTGCCGCTGCTGCGGCCACCCGTGGAATGGCAGCCATGAATACAACTTCCAAGGCTGGACTTGGCCGTCGGGGTACATGCACTACCTGCGCGATCATAACGTACTGCCGGACGAGGGTTTCAAGCAATTCGTACTCAATTATGTCGAGGAACATTCGTGAAAACCATCACCGACGACCAAAAGAAAACGGCGCGTGAGAAGTTGATCAAGGTCGTTTCTTCCGTGGTGCCGGAACTCACGCGAGTGGAAGCAAACCCGCAATTCGGGTACGGCGTGTTCTTGCTGTCCAATGCAGGCCACGCGCGCATTTATCGAGTGCAGCGTGGATTATCGAAAGCGCACAATGAAATCGCGCCGCCGCAAGAAGGTCGTTACGTGGCAGCGACTGTCACGCTGCTGAAGAAGAACGACCTCGTCCTCGCGTACGGCGAGTATCCGAAGGACGGGGGCGAAAGTGTGCACCTCGGCATGCTCAAGTATGACGATCACGAATACGATAAGATTCCCGACCATATCGTTGATTTCCTCGTGACCGGCAAAGTACCGATCGCCGACGATAACGCCCTACCCTTGACGTTGTAAAACAGAAAAGAGGAGTCTGGTTTTGGAGAATGTTCCACAGTGGTTAATCCCAGTATTCAAGGGATTGCAAGAAAAAGCTTCACTAGACCCGGCAGTAATTCGCCACGGTGTCTTTGATATAAAGACTCATAACCGCGTTATCAGTGAAGGCGTATTAACGGCTGACGATATCGTAATAGGTATCAACCATGGTTTTGGTAAGTTTGCAGAAATGAGTTTCTACATCAATCGAGAACCGATGGGTAGTAACTATGGTGTAGTGTGTTTCAACATAGAAAAAGATGGTGCTGATGTTTCTCTACTGGAAGGTAAATGCGATAGGGCGTTTGAAGAAGCACCTTCACGCACGGATGAAATCATCGATCACATTTGGGGTGTGTACGTAGCCTGGCGTGGCGTCAACAAAATGCCGAGACTCAGCGTTGTAACTTAAAAAAAGGAGAAATGAAATGAACCAAATCGAGCAACTGATTCCCGAATATTTCCTCCCCGTCGTGGTGAACTTGCGCGCAAGGGCCATGGTCGACAACAGTGGTCTCGGTTACGGTGTCATCGACGTGCTGTCGCCGCCAGAAGAGAAAGACAGCAAGTACCTCGAACTCGGTATCAGCCATGGGTTCGGCCATTACTCGGTCCACTCCGTTCTCATCGAGAAAAAACCGGAAGAAGAATACTTTTGCACGTTGCGGTTCCGGGACGTGACCGCGTCGATCATCGACAACGATCAACACATCGTGGGCACCAAAATATTCGGTATCCCACTTTCGGCCGCCGGGGTCCCTTCCTTTGCGCTGCGCCATGAAGAAGTGGCCAATCACATCTGGGACTGGTTCAATACGAGAATTTTCCGTACCCATCTCGACGACGCGGCATAAAACAATAGGGCGGGGTGACTCGCCCTATTGTGCGCAATCTTAAACAAAGGAGAAAGAAATGGTAGAGCACCCTAAGTGGCCAGCTTCGTGTGCGCGGCTGTATCAAAGCGTGCGCGAGGGCATGATTGAAGTCAGTTGTCGGCATAAAGAAAAAAGTGGCCTGACCTACCCGTCCTTTGACTTTGTCAACATCGGCAAAGATCGTGTTGTGTTCTCGATGACGTGCATGATCAAGTTCGTAAGGGATGCAACCGTCGAACAACAGAAGATGATGTTGCGCGGTCTTAACCACTACAACGAAAGGATGGTGCCGCGCAAGGTCATGGTAAGTTTACCTGACCCGGGCATCTTACCGATACTGGGCCCGGCCAAGAATGTGGTCTGTATCACGTTTGAAAAAACAAACGAATTGCCGGACCGTTTCGGTGTTCGCCCCACGCTGTCCTTCTTTTATGCCGATGACGGCGTTGAGAACAGCACACTGTGTTGGCCTTCATCCCAAGGTGGACCGCACATCACGGAATTTTTGACTCAGGGTACAATTAAGGGCAAAGACTTCTTACAACAACTGAAGTAATCTAAACAACAAAGAAAGAAGGGAAAAGAAATGAGTAGTTACTACGAATTGAGAGCCGACATACGGCTCAAGCCAGTCGAAGAAATCGGACTGGACATCCATGTGCTTTTGTTGCTATTGTTCAAAAGCCACGAAGCGCCGGAAGCTACGAATGTCAATGAGAAAGCATGCGAGTGGTTTCCCGACCATCCTTTCTGGAAACAGGAACGGTACATGAATATCGGGTACGCCGGAATCAGTAGTTTGTGGAACAACAACGATCGTCCGGATTACCAACACCCCCTACTGAAAGTAAGGTGTGAAATCAACTATGGGCGCCAAGAGATCCTGATGTTTCTCGACTGGTTGACGCCTTACGTTGATTCCATGGTGGAGCCCGGCGGTTACCACGATGAACACATGTACGACCGCTGCATCGAACGCACCGTCGTGACCTTTGAACCCGATCCCAGTGGCACGAAACGGTTCCTGTTCACAAAGCACAAGGTCGTTGATGGCGGTTGGGCGGGTCGAGAAACCAAGGAAGAGAAAGAGTGGATCGAAGACTATCGGTCGCCCAAACAAACACCTGACTACCGCCAGAAACGCTAGTCTTGAAAAAATACGATAGATGGTAATCAAATAAGGAGGAAGTTCATGAGCACCCAAGATCAGAATCAAGAAGTCCAGTTTGACACGGAGAAAGTTAATGCGCTGCCGGTATGGAAAGCGGAAGACCAGCTCACATCCATGGGCCTCGTCGCAGCATTCGCCAAAGAGTTCACGGCATCCGACGTTAGTGACGCCGAGCGACTCGCTGCGTTGGAAAGCATCGCCAAGACGGAACAAGCATTCGTCGATCAAGATACGCTCGTTGGGAAACTCGAGCTGGAGGTGTATTGTCAAGATCGCGCCGACCAGATGATCGCGCGTGAAGATGCACTTGCGCAGCTGGTGAGTGCTAAGAAAAGCCGGGCGTGGTTGAACATGCAAGGCCACGTACTCCAAGTGGTTATCGCGCTGGCCGATCTCGGTTACGGCGTGATCGAGTTGCCCAAGAAGGAATCCGGTAGCGATTCCTGATCAAAGAAGTTACGGTCACATATCACCTGTTTGAGATGTAGCGCTCTTATTGCGATACAGTGCCCTTTGTGCACACACCCTATTTGGCGCACTGTCCCCGTGACGTGCGTTAAATCCCGAAGGCCCTTTGTCTTCGGTGTTAACCCAGGCTTACTCCGCACCGAGTCGGACGCAGTCATTACTCTCAATGAGGAACTACCATGCAAGCTATCAAAACCATCGATCTCCCGTTCATGTCGATCACGCTCACGTTGGCACCGGCCAAAGTGCAGCATCTCGACGAACTACCGGATTACGTCCTCCCCTTCAAGGCGACCCGTGTGAATTCCGCCACCGAAGGAAGAACCGAAGATGAATTCGGTATCGCGTTGGACTTCAACGACATCGACAAAGAGGTGTTCAAGGACGACCTCATTAAGTCAAATGGATTACAAGAAGAAGCGCTGTCATACAGCAGCAGCGCTTTTCTCCTGACCCAAGAAGCACTCAAGTACACGCTCAACAGTGCAGAAGTCGATAAGGCAATTCGCAACGCAGTGCGACTCGATAAAGGTCGTGTACCTGTTCTGAAATTCACTTCGCTTCAGAGCACGGTTCGGCGCCGTGGTACCGGCCGCGCAGTCCATGCACAAACGCTCATGCAGCAGATGTGGGAAGTGGCACGCGATAAAGCCATACGTACGGACTTCACCCATATTAACTTCAAGGACAACGACAACGGTGTGCTTGAACCCACCATCACGATGAGCCTCACCGGCGGCGTTGTGCTTGTTAGCCGCAGTGTAGCAAACGTCGCCCCGCTGGATAGCGCTAATCGCATCACTGGGTTAATGTCGGTGGGCGGTAGAGAACAAAACTTCTACATCACTCGCCCGCGCAATCCCTCGGTCTTCTTGAACTACCTCGAAGGCTATGGCGCACTGCAAGATGCCTACCAATTCGCCAAGGATGAAATCGAGGGGACAGTGATTGGTAAAGTACTACATCTTCCTGACCAGCTGATGTTTATCGGTACGCCCGACGTTAAGTTGGAGCCGGTCGCGGAAAACAAAGAAGGAAGCGACGAAGAATCTGCTGAGTAATCTGTAGTAATAAGAGCCGGGTTCGCTCGGCTCTTTATGCCCATTTGCATTTATCAATTAAAAAGAAAGCGTTAAACCATGAAACTTACGTTGAAAACTTTGCCGCGTTTTGAGGAGGATAAATTCGATCGTAACGTCCGTATTTTCCGTTACGTACTCGAAGGCGCTACGCTTCGCGCTGCATCCAACGCCGCCGGCGCCGGTACTGCGGTCGGCGCGGCAGTGATCAAAAAGATGACGGAAGTCATCTCGCTCTATGGCAAACACATGCAGTATGCTCATCCGTATTCGATCGAGAAGTATCCCTACATGTGGCACCACACCCGTTTCGATAAGACCGATTCGCCGCAAATTTGTTTCGGCGACATTACCACGGCAGACTTGCGCGCTGAAAAAGCCTACTGGTTCGATATGCTGGAACGTTTCGTCAAATTCCAGAAGATGCCGCCCAATACGTCAGTTCTGAACGAGGGATCGTCAGCCGCGCTTCTGAATCTGTCGTTCTTTTCGTACCGGGCAATCGAAAAGATCTTCACCCGACGCAATAAGGACATGACGATCGTTCCGGAAAGCTTACATGTGACCGTGGGCCAAGTTGTCGATGTTATCCAGAAAGCTCCGCACTGGACACCGAAGACGGAAATTCAAACGGGCTTGAGTAAAGTGGTGCACGAAGACATCAAGCAAGAACTTAAGAAACGTGGCTTTGACATCGACGCCAAGCCCGGCACCTACAGCATGCGTGAACTGATGGCCAAAGCACTCGACTTGATCGAACACGCCCACATGTACAACAACCATCAGCGCCGTACCATTATCCACCTGCTGCGCGAAGCCACCAAAGAGTAACTATCACCACAAGTCGATGCTTGTGCTTGTATTAACTTCCCCCTCGCTCGGTGACATCGATAGCCGAGTCTTTTTTCTTATCATTACAAACTCTCCTATGAACTTTCATCCTATCGTAACACCGTACGGCCGCCTCACTATCGTCCCGCCCGATATGCCAGTCTATAACCCGCATGACATCCCAAATGCGATCATTCGCCTGACCAGGCATGACGGTGCAGATGAATCAACCGATCTCATGTTACCGTACAAGATCACCGGCATGAACCGCACCAACGTCAATAGTCAACGCGTGGTGCATGCCCTGACTGGACTTGTTAATGCGCAGATCGAAAGCCGGGAATTTGTAGCAGTCTATGGTCAATGCAGCCTTGGCAGTAAAAATAGGCAGTTGGCACGTGTGGGCGCAGCACTACAGCAGTCGCTGCCGGGTCGTACAGGTATCCATTACCGCATCATGGACCCCGCCGCAAAAGACCGCGAGGTACGTAATTACCTCGTCTGCGCGGTGGTCAACGGGGTGGAGTTCCGTACTTGGCCTGACGAAGAAGAATACAAGAGCAAGACCAACAATGCCGTCCGCACCGAGATTCACGGCACCTGCCAAATCTTCGGCCGAAAAACGCGCTGCACACTCAAGCACGATTTCTTTTCGCTTGACTTGTTCTCGCCTGAAAAATGGGAAGAAGTCACGATGAAGCGTGTGAACGAATACTTTCCCTTCCTGTATGGTACCGGCCTGTTCAGTGACCTGATGTTCTCGGTCGGCTAAGCTTTTCGGTTATCTGCTCCGCGAGTGGTTCACTCGCTTTGATGCCCTGTAGTTCGGGGCATCTTTTTTCTTTGGTTATTTGAAACAGGATTCAAGTCCTTTACAGTCACATATAACCTGCCTGTACTGAGTCCAGTATTTCTATTAACCGTAAAGAAAGGAAGTAATCATGAGCCAAGCCGCCGACCGTAACCTGACCTCCCATGACCTACTGCACGTTGGTATGTCGATGTTCGTATTCGGAAGCACCGACCAAAAACGCCTGCCGCCGTACATCCAAAATCAAGTGCGTGACGCCCGCGTCAACGAACTGAAAGCCAAGCAAGAACGTCTGCAAAATGCCGAGTGGACCATACCACGTTCGCTCTCTAAGGAAGAAGCCGAGGAACTCAAGACCCTGGAAGCCGAACAAGCTGCCAACCCCACCCGTACCCTTGCCGTCAAGCCGTAACGCTGTGAACCTCAGGAGTGACCCAATCGGGTCCTCCTGCTCGGGTAGTCATTTACTCAGTGATTGCCTTAGTTTTTTCTTGTTTGTTGACACAAAGGAAGTACATCATGAAAGACAATATCCTTGCACAGATGAAAATCTGCTTGGCCGCTTTATTAACGGTCTGCACTGTCGTCATGTTTTTCAGTGGTCCACCGGGCGTCTTAGCGCTGTGTTATATATTCATGCCGTGGGTCAAGAGCACCTACAATTACGAACTCGCTTACGACCCGCAGTATTTTGCGGTCACCGACACATTCCAAAACGTATTGACGGCCTCACTCGCCGTTGGCGTAGCGCTATTATTGGCGCGCATTGGATCGACCCATCCACGTTTCCGCTGGTGGGCGCATTTTGCTGTTTTAATGACGGCAGTAGTGACCATGGTCTTGATGCTGTGGAGTATTGGTCAAGGCGCAATTAAAACAGGTAGTTTTTAAAGAAAAGGGAAAATCATCATGCAGTCAACTTCGTTAATGAATGTCATCAGTCATTCGTCCAGTATCTGGACCATGCTTAGCAGTTTGTTACTGCTCTCCGGTGCTGGTTTACTCACCTACGCATTGCGGCGCATTCCTAGTAAGATCGGCCGTTTTCTTTTGGCCCGCTTTACGGTCAGCCTGACGATGCATACGGCTGATCCGACTAGTACCATGATTTCGCAATCCTTTTTCACTTGGTACATGAACAGCGCGGCGTCTAGACACATGCGGCGGTTCAGCTACGACACTGGTTGGAAAGATCGCGAACGGAATATGTCTGGCTCTGGACCTCGGCCTAACTCGGGCGTGTTCGCACCAGGTGTCGGGATTCATTTTTTCATGTTCAAGGGTACGCTGGCGTGGTTTACGCGCGAACGCAGCGCTAATTCGCTTAGCCCGAATACCCATGAAGTGGAAATCTATTTTGCAGGCACGCGCCGGCGGATTATCGAAGACTTCCTAGAAGAAATCAAACCAAAAGTCGACCGGCGCGATGTGCCGATCTACACACTTGGTCGCAAATACGGGGAAGCGAAGTGGGCCATGAGCCGCGTCAAGCGTAAACGCCAACTGGATTCGGTGGTCATTCGTCACGACATCAAAGACATGGTTGTCAACACGATTGACGACTTTTACAAGCGCGAGCATTGGTATCTCGAACGCGGTATCACGTACAAACTGTCCTTTATCCTTCATGGGCAACCAGGTACCGGCAAAAGCAGTTTCATCTTCGCGCTGGCGTCGCACTTCAATCGTCCGGTGTATATGGTGAACATGAACGCACTGAACGATACCACCTTTCAATCTGTGCTCGATGAGGTAGGTGAAAACGCTTTCATCGTGATCGAGGATGTGGACGTCGGCACAGCCACCGCTGAGCGGGAAGAGGAACCAGTCACCTTGGAAAAAGTAGTCAAGAACGGGGAAGAAAAGAAACAAGCCATTTCGATGAGCACGATTTTGAATACGCTTGACGGCATTGCCTCACTCACGGGCAATGTGATTTTCCTGTCCACCAACCACTTGCAGAATCTCGACCGTGCATTGACCCGCCGTGGCCGGATTGACCACATCATCGAAATACCACCAATGCGCCACGAAGAAATTCAAGAATATGCGAGTTTGATGTACGAAAAAGAAGTCTTCCCGGTAGGCATCCACTTCAAGGACATGCCAGGCAGTGACGTCCAAGGGATTTTCTTGGACCACAAGGAAGACTTCGATGGCTTCGTGGCCGATATGTTGAAACACCAATAAACTTTAAGAAAGAGGAAAGAACATGAGCAATATCGATAAACTGATTCACGAGTCGGCGCTCAAAAAGATCAAAGCTGGCATCGCCAAGCGTGGCTTTGAATGCGTGACATTCATCTCGGATGAAAACGGTGAACAACACCCGTACCACTATAGCGTGGGCTTGGCTGCCATGGGATTTGCCGAAATCTTCATCTCTGGCCGGCTGCCGCAAGAAACGGCCTACGCCTTCATCGAAAAGATGGTGGACACCTGGAAAGCCGAGAAAGGCGTGATGCTCGGTAAATTCGGCCCGTTCAAACGGCTGGTCGAAAAGGTGGCCCACAAAATGGTCAGCCGCAAGGCCACCGTAGTCGGTCACTTCCCGGCTGTTGCACGGCAGCGTAACGGTGCGGCTATCCCGATGACGGTACGCTGGGTATCGGTGGATGAACGTCGCCAAGCCGCCCCAAGTTTCATGTCGTTCGTCTACGAAGTGTTCCCGGACCAAAAGAACATCCCGGTGGTCCAGTTGCTGTGGCCGGATGACCATGGCCAACTGCCAGACTCGCCGCATTACACAGGTGACGAAGAGTACAAGCAAGAGTTGCTGCCGGTTCGAACATAAAGGAAAAACATGGCTTCCTACTATGAAGAATTGGTAGACGAAGTCGGTCGGGGTGTGGCGACTATCATCGGCACCCCTGATACGGTGATTCGCTATCAATTGCAACCAGCGCGTGTTTTATTGTTTTTGATCACTAGCGAGGACATGCGTGTCCGTATGGGTGCTGGCCATTTGAAGATGCGCGATCTGGGTTACTATGTGGTACTTCGCCCTACCTCAACTGCCGGCTATGATCCTTTGGTATATCCATTCGAAGTGGAATACACGACCGGCCAGGAGATCAAGGGTGACCCGATGATTGTCGGGACATACTCCGAAGAAATCCTCGACAGAGTCATCGGTTATGTGGCGCGATACCTGACCACGGGTCAACACCCAAACTTGGAAAAAACCATGATTAATTAAGGAATAAAGAACATGAATAAAGAAGAAAGCAATAAGAAAGAAGATAAAGACATGGCGGACAAACTGCAAGACATGCTTTTTGGCTGGGGCTTATATCTCCAGTATAAAGAGTGTATCGACCATCTTCTCCAGCTGTACGAAGTGTGGTGCGAAGAGAAAGTGTCCATCAGATTGTTCAGGGAGTACCTCGCGGCCGATCCTGACTTAGTGCGGGCAAGCTTTAAACTCATGCATGTAGCGCATGAGTACGACTCAACAATCGCCCAGGCTACAATCAAAGCCGCGATCGACAACATGATTCACAGCGCGATCGGTTCTCGGTGTCGTGAATTGGACAAGCTGGGAAACTTTCCAATCTACACACTTTCTGTGGACAAAAAAACGTTCAGACTGGAAGTGGTAGGGTACCACTGGACGATGGTCGATACGCAGGGGCGTTTTCTCTTGGTAAAAACAGGGAACTACTTCCTGTCGAAAGAACATGCCCAAGCAGCAATTGCCCGCGCACTTGAGGAATAACGTGTGAAGAAATACGGGTGCTCTGTAGATATTGAATGCTAGGCAGTAATTAAAATAGCGCAGAGCACCTCTTTCTTTCTCATCTCTAGGAGCATTATGTCCGAAGCCATCACTCCGACCGATCTCGCAAAACGCATCAGTTTCATCGATGCCGCGCGGTCGCTGCAATCCTACATCGGGAACAACAACCCGACCCAATTGCCGCTGCTGATCGTTTACAGCCAAGACCAGAAGCGCATGTACATCGGTATCGTGAAACCCGGCTTCACGCCCGGCCCGATTCGGGACAATAAGTTCGCGGTTCGCGGTCATGTCTTCATCGTGTTCGATGCCAGCGAACTCTACCCCGATACCCCGATGGGCGTCATCTTCGATGATGAAAACCTCACCGAAGACCCGTCCAACGAGGTGCGCTATTACACGACACTTGACACAGTGGTCATGGGCAACACAGCAATGGCATATCTGGGCCTGATCGACGACAGTTCGCTGGCACCGGCAGGCCCCAGCGCGTAAATACCACATACAACACGGCTAGGGTTACCCCTAGCCGTTATGCCGGATTCGTAAAAGATACTAGGTTAATTTAACTATGGGACGAGACACCGTCCGCAAAAAAAGAGGATAGAACAATGAATGAAAATCGTAACCCTAAATTGGGTGTGTTTGTCGACGGTGTGCTTGCCTACTTACACCAACCGGCACAACAACCCAAGCAACATGTGGCGGTGTCGTACAACGCGGACAACGACACCTACTGGTTTGTGTTGCAAAAAGAAGCAACACTGGTTGAAAACAAAACCAAAACCGAACTGGAAAGCATGCGCGGCAAGCTTCCTCGGTTAGTCCAACTGGGGTACGTGGAAAACAACTCCGCCAAGCCTTTCCTTTTGCTTTTCATGAATGAACGCGGCCCCTACAGCGACGGTACACCGCACACCCTCCCTTGCGCATCTTGCGACATAACCCAATCGCGCGACGCCATGAAGAGCATCTACAATTACTTAGTCGGTGGTCTCTTTACGCCGTCCTTAAGTTACGGAGCATACCGTCCCAGAGGGGCGGCCGACCCCAGTGTCGAGTATGTGAAAACAACAGACGCTGAGCCAGCAGTCATTGCTGCCCGGCGAGAACTCAAACAGAATCTGATGCGTGCCCAGCGCACCCGACTCATGACACGTGAACGCGCTATTTTCGCTGCCACGTATTTCCTCGACTACTCCGGGTGGGAACCGTATAACAACGAGGACTACACCAAAGAAGAACTGGACGCCATCGAAGAAAGGTTCGAAAAGAATAGTATTCCCAAGTACAGTGAAGACATCAATGCGCAGCAGCGTCTTGCTATTTATCTTGTTCTGAACGACGCCATGAATGTGAACCATGCACTCCATGCGCAGATGCTCGCGCCAGTATTACTGGGTGCCAGTGTTCACGGGTTACGACTACGGACCCAATTGAAGAACCTCCTGACGTGGCATGGCATTTATTTTGTTGGCCAATTGACTGAACGATTTGCCCACGAACTCATCCGGGCCGACGGTATTGGTAAAACGTCGATCGCGCAAATCGAACGCGAATTAGAGCGTGTCGGCCTGTCACTCAAGAAAACCCCCCTTCCCTTTAAAATTACTTCAAAAAGGAACAGAAAAAATGGCTGATACACCCTACAATCCAGATCGAGACCGGCAATTGATTCCCCACCACTTACGTACCGTGCTAGCGGCAGCATGCTATAGCGTCATGAACATCGACAATGCTAGGACCCACGTGGGCGAAGCCCGTGAAGTTCTGGCGATGAACGCACGCAAAGTGCCGGTCTGGGTGGACGAACTCACACCCGAGCAATGCACCATACTCCATGAATTCGTGGAGAGTAACAAGATTCCCGAAGGGTTCAAACGCCTGTCGCACGCGGTCCGGGCGGTCATCGCACAGAACTACTTCGACTGGGTGGTGGTCCTGTCAGCGCATGAAGAAGACCAGGTCATCGAGGCCAATGCAATGGATGCCATGGGTGTGCCGATGTTCGAGCATCAACTCAACAAGACGCAGCGCGAATATCTCGCACTTAACCCACTCGTCGAGATGGGAAGCGAACCCATCAAAAAGATACTCGCTGCGCCGGCGCCGTTGGAATCGCCCGAGGCCGTCGTCAAGAAAATGGCTGAGGCACTCACGACCGATCAACTCGACGATCTCATCGGCATCCTGAACCTGCGGCGTTCCGCTGTCAGTCACAACGCACAAAACGAACCGGGCAAGAAGTATGAGCTGCTCACCTGGGAACCGGACGAACAGGGCTTCATTTCCGATGAACCGACCGTCGTCAGCAGCCATGCGACGCCTGACGAAGCCGATCTGGCAATGGAGCGCTTCAATGCCCGCCAAGTGTTCGCCGACATTTTGCTGTTCCAGAAAGACCTGAAAGAAGGTGGACGTGATGCTCAATGAAAGTCATATCGCCGCGCTTTGGGATCTTTTGCAAGAGCGCGCACCGCTGCGGGTCATTCGTAATGACGAAGATTACGCGGCAGTAAAAGCGACGGCCGATAGTCTGGCCGACCTAGTGGGGGATGATGTAAGCCATCCTCTCTTCCCGATGTTTGATTTGGCGATGGCCTTGATCGACAAGTGGAAAGAGTCCATCACGATTCCGGATGTCAAATCTAAATACGTTTTGATGCACTTGATGTTCGAGCATAACCTGGCGCCGGCCCAGATGAAAGACATTGCTTCCGAGTCCCACATCATGGCGATTTTGAAAGGCAGTCGCCCCATCAGTAGCCGCTTGGCTAAAAAGTTGACCAAGCGGTTTAATGTCGGTATCTCGGCATTCATTTAACTATCATAGAAAGAGGAAAGTACTATGCTGAAAGTACAAGAACAAAACAACAACGAGTCGATCCCGCAATACGTACGCGGCATCGTGGCGACCGTTATCGAAGAACTCAAGGGCGAGGAGAACGGCGAACTGCTGGTCAATCACAATATCGGTTCGCAGCATACCTGGCTGATGTTCTCCCTCGGCAACAATGAACATCACTACGTGGCCAAGCTGTCGCATGTCGTGTATCCAGAAGAAACGCTCGTCACTGTCTTCGAAGACCGGCGCGATCCGAAGGTCATCCCGATGGAGGCAGGGAAACACCCTATTGTTCTTCCGACGACCAAGACCCGTCATTATCAGCCGAAGAAATACTTCGGCATGAGCGAACGCGGCGGCCTGAACAGCGCCGTCTACGTGACCGATGTGACGCGGCGCGATGAATCGTTCATGCCGGCCGACATCATCGGTTTCCTCCGCCACGGCGTGATGCCGAATTAATTTCAACCGCAGTCAACCACAGAGGAGTATTACCATGACCATCGATAACAAAGAGAACGCACCACAAGAACCGATTCGCATCATCGTGACGGGTCCCAGCGCCTCAGGCAAAACAGCGATCGTGGGCCTGATCGCTGAATTACTCGAGCGCACGGCGGGATTCACTGACATCGTCATCACGAACCCAGAAGAAACGTTGAGTGGTATCCGGGAAAAGATGTCCGCGCTCGTCTCGGGCGAAATGAACGCCGTCTTCGATGTCTGCTCGCGCGCGGTCGAAATCTCGGAAACCGGGCCGCTGACATACGGTCTCGAACAAGACTTCCGCGGTCATGAACGAGCTACCGGTATCGCCTACCATGTGTGGGCGGGCGAGGACGCCGGCAAAATGGTTTCGTCCAGGGAAGCGATGGATGCGGCACAGGGGGTCGCTGAAAAGATCGACAGCGTCGATTCGGCGACCAATAACTTCGACAACAACGTCAACATCTGTAACCAATGGGCGATTCGCCAGGAGCATCTCGACAACTACGACGTAAAGAAATAAGTAATCAAAAGAATTACGGGCACATATCACCTAAGGGTAAGTGTAACCCACTTACTCTTGGGGTTTTTTAACAATCACAAAGAAGGGGAAGTATCATGGCACTGACAATTGAAAATGGCGACAAATTCCGTAAAGCGCTGGCGGACAAGAAAATGACGCAAGGCGATTTGCATATTGCGATCGCTACGTATGTCGAAAAGAAAATCCATGCGGTTTCGCAGCGCGTGACAGCTGCGCACAATCTGCGTAAAGAACTGAGCCGAGGCGTGATGTCGGACAAGGTCCTCGCCAAGGGTCTCAAGATTATCGGCGCTTAATTCAACAACCAATTAGAAAGAAAGAAAAAAGAACATGAACACGAACAAAAACAAAGAACTGTCGTACGAAGCCCGCATGTCGTTGGCCATCACTCTTTACGGTGCCGTCGACATCGCATCTGGCGCCATCTTCGGCAAGAACAGGGTGATCGAAAAAATGGACCAACTCGGTGTCCCGAAATTCGAATCCGAGCTTACCCCAAAACAACGACAAGTGCTGGAAGAAAAGGGCCACCTGATTCGCGAAGTGAATCTGGAAAACCCGAAGCAAAATATCCTGTTCGATCAAGAACCATCTGTCGGTGATTTCCGCGACCGCGCGCAAAACCTTGAAAAGCCGCTCAACGACGGCGGCGTGTACCACCTCGACGTGTCGCATGGACCGAATGGTTGGCTAGTGGCGCACCATCTGTTTCATGCACTGAAAGTGCAGGGTGTTTCGATGGAACTGGCCGACGGTACTTTCGTCGATCCGACTGTCCTCGAAGCAGTGCTTGCTGAATCGGGCTGGAACTGGCAACAAAGCAAGTTCGTGATCGTGCTGCCGGTCTTGAAGGACATCAAAGAGAAGGCCGACGCGTACAACACAATGTACCGGGAAGCAGCCGAAGCGGCCAGCGCCCTCGAAGACGCCCAAGCGAAGTACACCGAAGCCATGCTCAAGCTGGGCAAAAACCCGGCGCCGGCGATGTTCAAGCCGCAATCCTCGGGCCAGCCTTTCACCGACGACAACCGTAAGCCGAGCTGGTTGGGTGATGCGCCGGCCAGCCAAGAACATCCCAGCTTCTTTGACGTTCCACGCACCAATTCTGAGATCAATCGAGAATCGTTTAGGCACGTGCCGTTCGATGTGCTCGAGCGCGTATTTAAGACTCTTGATCGCGAGATGGTACTCAAAATGTACAGTTTGGAGCTGAACGAATACGAGGCCATCAAGGAAGCATTGAAGTGCGGTTTCCAGGTTCTCTGGCAAAAGAGTACCGCCATGTTGTATGTAACGGATATACCCATCTCGTCGCAGGCGGGCATTGAAGGCTTTGCGGCATATATCCAAGATACACGCAAGGCAGAACGTCGCCTGAATCAAGCAAGTCACCGTATTACCCGGCGCTTTATTTTGAATGCTCGTCTTGATTCCATGCCAGTTCGCCGCATGGAATTGAATAACCTGCCGATTTCCATGGTGGTGAATGACTTCACGGGATGGCGGCGCGTTGCGGCGATGCGCTACTACGGTCTGAGCGAGGCAGAAGTCGGTGGCTTCCTGCGCAGCGTACGCAGCGGCTATCGTGCCATCATCAAGGCCGACGGTACGCTTGGCGGGGACAGCGTCATGCCGGTCGATAAGGAAAAAGGGTTCGGTGGTCACTTGGTGTACGAAAAGGGTGCCGGTCTTATCGGCGGCGACATCAGTCCTGAGCGACACCAAGAATTGATGTCGGCATTCCGGAAGATTCAGCAATATCCGACGGGCTTCTACATGAAGGAACCGGTTCCAACTCAGCCCGCTGATGTTAGCGATGATTTTCAGGGCGAGCAGTTGAATGGTACGATCGAATTGCCGGAGAAAGAAAATTTCGATAACCCGCCGACGCCAGAAGAACCGCCGCAATCGTAATTCACCAGGAGGGACACCGAAATGTCCCTCCTTCTCATTAAGAAAGGAGAAAGCATGTTTGACCTGAATGTATTGTTGGCGCAAATTCGCCAGTTTGAAGAAGTTACATGTATTCGCATTTTCCAGAAAGATGGCATTTACGATCTGGGGGGTATCAAAAACATCACTCTGCTGTCGGATGACTTTCGTGGTCTAGTCCATGCCATTTATCTTAACTTGATAATGTACGTGCGTGGACGCGATATCAGTTTCGTACAGGAACATGCAGATGAAATGGAGAACCACGGTTACTCCGTCCGTACTGAAGGCGAAGGAAGTGATCTGGTGTGCTTCCTGAAAACATCCGTTGGCGACCTGAAGTTCTAGGCATAAAAAGCAAGGGAGTTCCCTTGCTTTTTTTTCTTTGTTCGTTTAAGTGATTGGAGAATATTGCGATCACATATCATCGCCCTGTAATGACGATGGTGTCATTCTTTTTCAATCATTGGAGCAATCATGGCCCGTGTTAACAAACAGTTCTCTATCCACCTGAATTTCAACTATGCGTTTCACGCTTGGTACGACATCATGCAAGAAGCCGAAGATGTCGCCACCTTGGCCAAAGCGTGCGAGCTTTACCGCGAGTTTGAAGAAGCCGACGAATTGGGGATGAAGGAACTCATTTCGGTAAACTCCGATAAACTCATGCGCCTGAGCGACGAGGTAAGGCAGAAACATACCAGCACGTTGATGGTGCTTCGCACGCAGTGGGAGACAGTGGTCAAGTACAAGATTCAAGAAAGCTTGGACACCGACAAGACCATCACCCAGATCGAGGCCATTACGAAACTCACCAAACAGATCATTCGCGACGATCAACATTATCGTCACCGGATGTCCACCACGATGGCGATGCGCGTCGCACTGGAAGTGGGTTTGGAATTGATCAAGGCTCTTTGAGTAGTTACGTTTTCATTTGAAGTGAATTAATTAAAAAGAAAGAAGGAAAAAGAAATGGCAAAGAACGTAAAGAAAGTAAGCGCACGCAAGACAGGCCCGATGCCCGTGGTGACCAACTTCTACGGGACCAGCGGCCGGGTGGTGCTGTGGACCAACCGCGCCTACGACGAAGAGAACGCCGTCGACCGCGCGTTCCGTTACATGCGACGCAATGAGTACGGCGCCTTTGTGGCCGAAGTGTCGAACTCAGAGACCGGTGAACTCTACGCCGTGATCATCCACTCGGTGGTGGGTGAAATCAGGGCCATCTTCCGCCGCGATCCGACCACGAAGGTGATCGTAACCGATTTCGATGTGCGCCTCGTGGAAAGCGCAAAGGGGGAAGATGTGGATCTCATCAATCTGATCCTCCAAGAGAGCCGGCTGGAAAAGAAGATCCAGGAGAAAGTCAATGGATAGGACTACTGAATCTGCGATCAAAAAAGCGCAACACTTATCAAAGCTAAATTTACCTCTATCCATAAGTGAAGCCGTGTACAAGTTGTATCTTCGGCTAAAGCAAATAAAGACAAAAGCAAAAAACGAAGGAAAGGACATCGCAGTCGACTTTGTTTTCAAAAGTGCCGAGAAAGACACCATGGCCGAGGTATATCTTCTCCCTAACGGGCTGGATAAAAATGAATATCACAATCACTGTCAACATGGTGTGCTAATTGCTTCGCTGCCTAGGAGAAATTCCGACTTGGTGATAGTTTTTATGAAATTCCAAATCACCTCCGGCAAGCGGAAATTAATTAGCAATGAAAGAAAGCTCTATCCAACCAAACGCCCTAGGAAAGCGAATCTTGCTACCCAAGAAATTATTTGGGCTGCACAGAATCAAGTAACCTTAGGTGACATGAGTAAAATGGAAGATGATGTCTTGGATTTTTTGTTCAAAGACATCGAACCGCAACAAGGAGATATCAATGGATAAAAGCTTTGGTTCGTTCTTGGAAACAGCAAAAGACTTAGCGGAATTACGGCTTCCACCCAGTGTATCGGACGCAGTGTTGGTAATTCAAAACACCATGCAGGCGACCAAGAAAGCGTTTCGTGATCAAAACAAAGAGCATCACGCTCTCCTTTACATCGATCGTTTGGGTCCGGAATTCAAGCGCCCCGGTGTGTCGATCTGCTGGGTACCTGACGAGCGCAAAACATTTGGCTACGAGGCCAAAGCCGTGATCCATGTCACTGAAATTGATCCCTATACGAGTGACGTCATGCTGTTGGCGATGCGACTTAACATATCGCACCCCCTCGCTACGGTACGGTATCGCCGGTACTGCAAGGACGATTACCGTAACCTCTCACGTGCCGCAGCAACGCAAGCGGCGTCGCACGGGATTACGCTACACAACATGCAGGACATCGGCCAGTACGTAATCGCATACCTGATGAAAATCCAAGAAACCCCATAACAGGAGATTTACAAGAATGGCGCAGCCTATTATTGACCATCTGCTCAGCAGGATTAACAACTTAATGGAGCACACTGACAGCAATAAGTGCTGCGTCGCATCGCAGGACCCGCGTGATCTCAGCGGCATGACTGACCCTAGCTTTTTGGCTTGGCTTCGTAAGAAAGACAAGCCCACCGACAAGGTGTGCGGGCAGCATGGCGTAAAGCTAAGCTTACAGACCCGCCACGACAGCGCGGGTGAGAAAGCGTACGTATTGATGTTTGACGATAAAGATGAGATGCACTGCGCCATTCGTCAATACCGGGTCAGTGATGATGCAGTAAGCGTACTTGCTGGCACCAAAGATTTGTCGTCGATGATTGTCGACGTCGTTGCATTTTTGTTGTGGCGCACCATGCCGGCTGCGCCACGCACGGATTAACCCAAAGGAGATATTGACATGCAGCAGCATACTGACATCAATCGCGTCATCGACACCATCTACACCTTGGCCAATAACAAGATCCAGACGGTACCGAAGAACGCATCGGTGATCCGGGCCACTTCCAGCGAGGCGCTCCATGATCTCGCTATCGCGCAGTACGAGCGCGTGGCAATGATCTTTCCCGTGGAAGACGTGGCTCACGAAGTCGATCAAGTCGGTCTCGTCCTGTACACGAGCTACGGCGGCATGGAAATGACCAAGCAACTCATTTTCATGCCAGCAGAAGAAAATGGGATGGTGAACTTTCCCTTGGCTGGGATGGACCGCCGTACCAACGCGCAGCTGGCGAACATCGTGACCGAGTTCATCTGCACCGGGAATATGCCACCACAATAGGAGTGGGTGATGGACAATAAACCCAAGATCGTTATCCTCGATATCAAAAAAGAGTTCGATGCTTTTTGTAAGCGGGTCGAACCTTTGCTTGTGGGTACCGATTATACGCCAAGCGGACTCATCGAGTTCGTCTGGATAAGTTTCGGGGATCGCCAGATTATGGACGACATGATCCCCGACGCTATCGATACCATTCTTCCCGAGGAAGAGTACGACGGTCCAATGTGCCATGAAAATGTGAGGCAACTGTCAAGTGAACTCTGGAACTTTTGTAGAACACTGGCTTTTCACCTCAACAGCAACGAACTCTACGGTAGCGATAACCTCATGCCGTATCACCTGCGTTTTCATCCGCATCTCGGTTTGTATCTCAAGTACGATACTGAATGGAAAAAGGAACTCGAAAAACTGCGTAGTTACTAATGAAAAGGCGTTACTTCGGTAACGCTTTTTATGCGTAAAAAATAAAGAAAAGGAAAGAAAAATGGATAGGCATAGAACACTGTATCGCAACGAGCAGGTAGGTATTCTTCTGGTAGTTCCAGAGAAGACTTCGCCGACCACCGGCAAAATCTATAAACCAGAAAGATACATGGATCAGCAAGTTCTTAGCAATCTAAAACAACTGTTCGAGACGGTTGGCGATGGCGCCGAGAATCTATTGATTAACGCCACTGTCGAAAACACGCGCATGCAGTTTGGCGAGATACAATCGCCGAACATAAAAGAAAATCCCAAATTTATCGTGGTTCATAACAACGCGGGGACTACGCATTATTTCGGCGTGTTCGTCAATCTAAAAGAAACGAGCCAAGACAGCCTTGGTCGTTTCTATGGGTTTCCTGACTGCTGTATTGATTACTTCATGTCGGACGCATTCTGGGAAGACAGAAAGAATGACTATATTGCAGTTTTTGATGGTACAGGGTACATTGCGTGTCCGTGTTGCAATCAAAAGGTGAAAGACGATTTGCAGGCAGAAATCAATGCCAAGCGCAGCGCTAGTGTACCCTTCCCAGAGGTTACGGATAGCAACTATTCATTAGTCTTGGAATATAGTGAATACGTCCTCGCTTTCGCGCAAGGAAAACTTAATCCACCTGAGGATAAAAATACGTAGTCGCTATAATGAGTGAAGGAGGAAAGATGCATGGAACCAAAAATCATCGTGCTCGACGCCGGCACGAAGGTACATGAGTTAAAGAAAGTGTGTGCAGAAGGGGTCCCTTATCTGTACGATTATCCACGCGACATCTGTTCTAACCTTGTGCGCTGTGCTACCAACCGTGTGGCGCCCTATGGCGAACTGATCAAGTACGTGGCAAAAATCAAGCATGGTTCCAACGAAAACATGCCACAGGAGATGCTAGTGCGATTAACCACTGTCGTAGGTGACCTGGGTTTTTCTTTGATCGAATCCATGAAACGATTAAAAACACACGACATTCAATTAGAAGAGGATGAATGGATGCCGTACCACTTTCACAGTGCGCGGCGGAACGTCGTGGTACTGGCGAAAAACTGAGGTCACCATGAAACAGCCTCGCTATGTGGTACTAGATTTGAAGGAAAAATTCCGGCGCTTTCGAAACTACGTGGCTGACATTCCAATGACTGTGGGTCTCGTGTCAGTATCGCAGCTACTTCAAGAAGTACTGGAGAGTATTCTCAGTGATTGCCAGTACTGGGATATATCCATTGGTACGATGTGTCGGAATTGTTTGCAGGTAGTGGACCGCTATGTGCAAAAAGGTGATTTCGAGCCGCGCTTAGACCTTTACACCGTAAGCACCGAGTTAGCGTTTGTTGTTAGACAGAAGGTGGAGAAACACAGCCTCGAAGAAGGTGACCGCTTTTTGTATGAATACAAGCAGCACAGTCCAGACGGACTCTTGGTGCTTAAACTGACGTGAAAGCCATACATGACATGATCGAATGGGGGGAACATGCGGCAGCCTAAAGTCATCATCCTCGATTTGCGCGAAGCCAGTGGTGAATTTTTAGAGAACTTGAAAACAGAATTTGCGGCACCCCAAGAAAGCTGTTTGCAAGCCCTCACAGGCACGCTCGAAGGCGCTTTCATGACAGGCATCGGGGCATTGGCGTTTCGCTCCAATGAAAGTCGAAAGTTCTTTTCGAGTACGCCTGTCGACAGTGAACGTATGTTGTTTCGTTTGTACAAGACGCGCCTAGTCAATGAACTCGGTACCAAGATGTTGCAGCACGGTATCGTAGACGTCGATGACGGTGACTACTACTTAAGTGGTGTCGTACAACAGGGTGTTCTTGTACTCAAAGCAAAGGACACTCATGGTAAGACCTAAGATCGTTTTGCTTGATACCGCAGCGGTCTTAGAGCGTTTCCAAGACCACGTAGGGGATTACTTCGACGAGGAAGAGGAAACGCTCCTAATGACCATTGTGAGGCAAATCTGCGAGCTTTTAGAAGACTGGGACACCGCAGACTTTTTACTCCGAGAAGTGGCCAGCGATTTGATCGAGTCACTCAACCTCAAAGAGGGGTCAGAGAAAGCGGTTGCGCTGCGTAAGGGTGTGCTGGAAATCGCGCACACCATTATCGGTAAAATCGAGCAACACCGCTTGCTCGAAGATGGTATCCTGTATTACAACTTCAGTGGTATGCATGGGTACAATGTTGTATTACGTTCTATTTTTTAGGAGGTATTATGGTGCCACATATTCCCGGTGCCGTGATTCTGGATATACGGCCGGCGTATCGTCAATTTATCAAAGAAGCCAACCCATTTCTCATCGGCACCGATGTTAAACCTGAAGCAATTATTGAAGAGATTTGGGAAGCCTTCTTTGACAAAGACACGGTCGATGATCGTTTACTTGACACGGTTTGCGACATCGGACGACGTTCTATTTTTGAACGCGCCAATAACGATTCAGAATCTTTCGTACATGTTCTCACTGACTTCGCACAGGTCATGCAGGCGCGGCTTGAGAGTCATCGTCTGTACGATGGACGCGGTTATCTGCCATTCAATATCGAGGTCGAGCCAGACGGTTTGATTGTTTTGAAACGTGATGACCATCTCGACCAGATCCAGCAAGAATGGGACAAGGGCCAAGAAGAAGTAGAAGAGAACCCAGATGACCTTGAATACCTCGACGAATGATATAGGTTCATGTATTCAGTGAACCCAATCCACTAGGGACGCTGTCATGAAGTCATTCGCAGGTAAAATGTTGTTCTGGTTTATCGGTAGCTTCGTTGCCGGTAGTTTTCTTATTCTCTACGCCTGTACCGACCAAGCCGATCAGCGGGCGCTGGAGTCATCTTCGCAGTAAAGCGGCATACACCCCCTCTCTACCCTTCCCAATAACGGGATGGCTGTAGAGAGGGGGTGTATTGCTTTTATGCCTTATTTTTTGTTTCCTTGGTGCAACTTACTCTTTGATGTACTGATCGAACTCACGGTCGATCAGGTGGCCTTTTTTGCTACCGCCGATCTTTTTCTTGAACCCAGCTTTCGTGAAGACAGCAATCGATGCATGGTTATCGGACTCGATCCATGCACGGCCTTTCTTGTTCATATAGAAAATCGTCAAAAAGCCAACGGCTACACCTTTGCCACGGTACTTGGGATCAACGAAGATTGAGTCGGTCTGGTAGTACCCATCTGATTTTCGTTTTACCCAAGCCAAACCCGCTAACTCACCCTCATGGTAGATCAGGTGCATATTGGAGTCAGGCTCTTCGAGAACGCTCTCACCCAAGAAGCGATCCTTCGACGCCATGCGGATAAGTTCGCGGATGCGATCGTCTTCCTTGTGGCCTTCTAGCGCCATGCGCAAGTATTTACTCATCATCGTGCCCAAGCCACGAGTGGATTGTCGTGACTCAACATGGCAGCGCGCAAGACCTTCTCGCCCATGTATTCCCCCTTGGTGATCGACACGGCTGTGAACTCTTGGTCGTGTTTCCAGCTTTCGGTGTTTTGGTCCACCGGGCCTTCGATCTTCCAGTACCCCTTGTCGAGGTGAATATTCTTGGAGAACCGAATTCCACCCTCCTTCACGATCTCCGCGTAAAAGGTCATGCGACCCTGCGGGGTCTTTCTTGAACGCGCCACGTACTGCAAGGAAACACAGAAGAACCGCCCCGCAGTCTCAGGAATGAATTCCGTCGTCTCGGGGCTGTATGACACCATCCAGTGTTCATCCGAGGCCGCTTGATCGTGCACCATGCTCTTGTTGGGTTTGAGCGCAGCACCGAAGGGGAGGGCATAAATCTTGTACCCGCCTTTATAGTCCTTCTCTTCCCCGTCGGAAGCATACTCGAAGAAGTCGCTCTCGGTAGCTGCGTAACCGAGGATACAGCCCAACAGCGTCGGTGCCACATAGACCCGTGTGATGTCCCGGCATTCGCTGGGTGCACCCCGCAGGGTCAGCTGCGGGATGAATTTGCGAATGTTGGTGTTGGTACTGATGTGGATGAAGTAGTCGATTCCCACTTCCTCCGGCGTCACCACCGTGGTGTTCTTTTGCACCCGGGCACTACAGTGCTCTAGGTGTTTTTCTAACTTATCCCGATCATTGGCCATAATTGTCCTTTTCTAGTGCATGCTGGCAGTTTCCCAAAACTCTTCGCCACCGCCATCAGCCGACAACGCACCGCCACCCACACGTGACAGCGTCGAGTCTTCTTTACCCACGTCATCGCGCAGTCCACCGATGGGATGGAATCCTATCACCACATGATGAAACTCTTCCGGCAGCGGATCGTTCACACGCTGCTTACCACGCTGGATCGTAAGGTAAGATCGCCCGTTGAACTTTTCGATGTGGATGAAGATTTCGCAATCGAATTCGTTGTCGAGCGACGCACAGCCCTTGTAGTAACCCTTGCCGACCAGTTCCTTGACAAAGCCCGAAGTGTTGAGGCGCAAGATATTACGCTTGGCATCGGTCGAGATTTGGTGCGGGGTGATCAGGGTGATCTTACGGGTGTTGCAGAATTCGCGCATCCGGGCAAACATGTCTTGCATGTCACCGCCAGCGACACCACCGCCGAAGCAACCGATCGCCGGTACCAGGCCAAGATAGTCGAGGATCAGGGCGTGGATTTCGTAACCCATGCTCTCGTACTTGATGATCTCGTTACAGATGTCGCGGTACGTCATCTGCTTGGCCTTCATTCGCAGCATCTTGACTTTGTAGCCGTTGACACCCATCTTCAGGCGCACGTACTTGGCGATGTCTTCTGCGGAAAGACCTTGCAAATCGGCCTTCTGGCCGGTTTCATTCTCGTACAGCGACTTGTACAGGAACTCGTAGTTCTTCTCCAACGTATCTTCAAACGAGATACGCAGGATGAGTGGCTGCTTAGTGTCGGTCGCATCAAACATGAACGGCTTGTTGTACAACGCGATGTGCTTCATGAGGTTCAGCGTAAACCCCGTTTTGAAATTGTGTTGCAGCGCCGCCACGCACACCAAGTCACCACGACGCATGCCGCCTGAGAGCATGCGGTTCACACCCTGCCAGCCGGTCTTGAGCAGGGATTCGCCGCTTTCTTCCATCTGGACTTGGGTACCGATTGCCGTCATCTCGTCGATGTTGTCCAGATCGATCTCAGCCACTAGCGCCGGGTGCTTGGTGTTGGCACTGTCAATCGTGTAGGGGTCGAGTTCCCCTTGCAACTGTTGCAGGTACTTGGCCCAGTTGTCGATCTTCTCCGGTTCGAACTTGGCGGTACGGGCAAACTTCTGGAGAATCTCTTGCGACTTTTCAAACGCAAAATGGTTGTTGAGTTTGCGGTTCAGGTTGATGCACGTCTTTTGCAGCGTGCGCTCGTCCATGTCGTGTTCGATACCGTCACGGACGGCTTCGTACGAGATGTTGTCTTCGCGCAGGTTCATGCGCAGTACTTGCAGCATCTCGGTCAGTTCGTAACGATGCGTTGGTGGGTCATTACACATCATGATGGCCGTGTCCTTGAGGCCTTGCAAAATGTCGCGCTCACTGTCCACACCGAGGTTAATCTCGGGCATCTTAATACGTTCCAGAACTTCGCGCACCAGCTTGTCCGATCGATCGCCGTTGTTCAGTTGACTCTGGCGATAGAGTAGGGTAATGCAGGTGATCAAGAGGAGTTTGTTCGTCATTTTCTTAAGACTTTCGTTTTTCGTGGCACTATTTATTGTAAGGCTGTCTGCTCGGCGCAAGGTTTTCTTAGGATGACTCTTGGCTTCGTTCATACATGGAGTAACCCATTTTTTAAATTACTGTTCTACTACTTAGGGGGTTCTCAAGTGAGCATTGGGAATGTGAAAAACAAGCTTTCTTCGGTGATTTTTATCCCGTATTGGATTGCCGAAACCATCCAGCGAATGGGTCTGGCGTTGAGCGATGTCGTGGACTACGAAAAGATTCGCCCGACGCTCTCCATGCATGATATGGCAGGCTTCATGGCCGTGCAGTATGAATCCGACCGTTTGCTGTATTCCGGATCGCCCGGCGACGGTCCGGTCAGCTGTATGGGAAACGACCTCATCACGGTGTGGCGGTTCCTCACCCACGCTTGGCCGGTTGAGCAAGGCACGTTCAGTGTCGGCAAAAAAACGTCGGAAGATTTCAACCGGACGTACGAATATGCGGGCGATGCCACCGTCAAAGGCGACGTTGTATCCAGATTGTATGGACAAGCTGTAAAGCAAGCGCGCTATGACCATGCCTTCGATGTGGTCAATCTGGCACCGCAAGTGGTCGGGGTGGTTGTTTATCCCGGTTACTTTGACCAAGCCAAAATCGATCTGTCCCTGCAACACCAATTGATCTGTTCCTTGATGCAAGTATTTTATGCACAAGGTGCGCCCTACGAACAAATCGCGGCTACCGCAATTTATCGTAGACATCTCGAACTATTATCTGGCGAGCAAAGCTAAGTAATACTTTGAGGCCACATGCCCCAAAAGCACATTTCCATTAACTAGGATAAGGTTCCTGAACCATGTCGAAATTCTCCACCAAAGCCGGCGGTCAACGCACCGACGCTTCCCAAGCAAACCTGACCGGCCTGGCGACCATGGTGTCGCAACTGAAAGCCGACACCCAACACAAGCCGGGCGCCACGCTGGTACCGGCCTCCGTCGCCCAGACCGTCGTCGCCATGGAAGGTTACAGCGACGCCGACGTCAACGACATGACCAGCGCCCTGAAGGGCCTGAAGTCGTCGCTGGAAAGCTATTTCGGCGGTTTCCAGATCCAGCCGACCGAACACCAGAAAGAAGCCGCCATGTTCGGCGCCGCCCTGGCTGCGGACCCGAAAGGCTCGATGAACTGGAACGCGGGCAAGAAGCAGCAGCCGGACGACAACACCGTCTACGTGAACCCGGTCGGCGGCGACATGTTCTACGAAACGCCGATGAAGAAGGCGATGGAATCGTACGACGAGCGCGACAACACCCACGTCACCACCTACTCGACGACCTACAATCTGATGGCCTCGCGCCAGGGCCCGTTCGCCGAGATGTTCTTCCCGACCGTCATCGTCGCGCCCGACCAAGTGGGCTTCGAAACCACCATCCGCCTGAACAGCGTGATGTCCGAAGTCAAGTCGAGCATCGACGGTTCGGCCGCCGAATTCAACAAGAAGAACCTGATCCAGGCGACCATCAACCCGGACATCTTCACCCCGGACCAGACCAAGGTCGTGCCGGTGTACCGTGACGAATCGAAAGCCAAGTTCGTCGATGCGTCGCTGATCACCCCGTACGACGTCCTGGTCGACACCGAGAAGGTCAAGTCCTCGGCCGTCAAGTTCGGCGTGCGCTTCGGCCTGATGCCGATCAGCCAGTCCGACGCCCTGCTGAAAACCGGCACCATCGACTACGGCGATGCGCTGGACACCAACGTCGAACTGGAAACCGTGTTCGTCAAGCTGAGCGGCACCGTCGGCGGCAACGCCACCACCGAAGTGTTCAAGGTCTCGACCAAGCGTCTGCCGACCGCGGTGTTCACCAAGCGCGTGCAGGGCCTGGATCGCGAAATGAACCTCGTGTTCAGCAACGATGCCTTCACCTTCACCAAGGACACCAAGACCGCTGGCGGCAATGCGTCGGCACTGCTGGCCGTCCTGGGCACCAACCGCGTGCGCGTGCGCCTGGCTTCGACCGGTACCTGCAACCTGCAAACCTCGGAAACCCAGCTGATCGCTCACCCGATCGAAGTCGTGGCTGTCCTCGACGAAAACAACGAGCGTCAACCGCTGGACTCCGGCGCCACCGGCACCGCAGCCACCCTGGTCAACGGCGGTGAACTGATCGGCTTCACGCTGACCGCCCACCGCGTCAACACCAACCAGCGTCAACGTGGCCAGCTGCTGGACACCGTGTACTACAACCAGGTCTACACCGTGCCGCTGCGTGCGCCGATGTCGATCCCGCGTCCGCGTACTGCCGGCGAAGAGAACGACGCAGCCGACCTGGCCGCACTGATCACCGCCACGCACATCAAGATCAACAACGCCGCCATCGCGACGCTGCTGGAAGCTGCGGAATTCCTGGAAGAGTACTACGACGCCCGCGACACCTTCGAAACCCAACCGGCCATCCTGGGCGTGGCGCGTCACCTGGTGACCGCGTACTTCAAGCGCACCACGATCCACCTGCCGGACGTGATCCAGTCGCTGACCTCGAGCGACAAGCGCGAGAACATCCAGCAAGCCATCGTCGGCGTGCTGCGCGACCAGGTGTTCAACGCGTACCGTGACTCGGGCTGGCAAGCGGCTGCGGACATGCTGGCTGGCGGTGACGGCGGCAAGCCGGTCATCCTGATCGGTACCGACCCGGTGATCGCTTCCTGGCTGGCGGTGACGGGCGACAACCGTCTGCTGGGTATCGACGGTTACGAAGTCGAAGTCCAATCGACGCTGAACAAGTACATGCGCGGCAAGATGATCGTCGCCTTCGGCCAGAAGAACTCGACCGGCAAGATCAACCCGATGCACTTCGGCAACATGGCCTACAAGCCGGAACTGACCCTGGTCCTGCCGACATACCGCAACGGCCAGACCAGCAAGGAACTGATGGTGGCGCCGTCGTACCTGCACGTGGTCAACTGCCCGATCATGATGGTATTCGACGTGACCGGTATCAGCCAAGTCGCAAGCGGCCAAGTGCCGGTGCCGACCAAAGAAGCCGCGTAAGCGCTTCCGGCACAACATGCTGGTACGCCACTTCGGTGGCGTACTGGTTTGTGAGATGTCAGCTTTTGGGGCTGCCCCTCGTTCTCGGGCGCGCTCGGGAGCGAGGGGTTTATGCCGCTTTATTAAAATACCGGGTCTATCTATCTCGTAGTCAATTACCTACTGGAGAATACGCATGGACCTCGCCATCGAAAACTACACCGAAAACCAAAGCGTAGCACTCTTCTTTCCGGCACAAGAAGTGCAACCGTCGACACTCTTGGAATATGAGCGTACCAACTTTTATTGCAGTGCCAAGGGTGTCGTGCCGGAAGAAAAATATTTTAGTATCATGCGCCCGGCGCGCAATTCAGATTCAGCGTTGGCTGTGGTGGCCGCGATAACGTTTACTAATATGGCAGTCGACGCACTCGTCGAGAGCCATGACACCCTGAACGATGCGCGCTTTCCCGTCGAGGATCGTTCGATGCCACTTTGGGCGATCGAATACGGATTAAAACCTTTTGTATCGGACAAAGCATTTCATTTCTTCCATGATAACAAGAATGCTTTCGAGACAGTCACAAAGATCTGCACTGCGCTGAAAGAATCATTGTGGTTAATGCGTAAAGCATGTGTTACGCCTGAAACGTATCGGATGCTTGAAGAGAAGAAAAAGACTCTTCACTTCACTGTAATATGCGACGCAAAAATTCAAGCCTATTTGAATTATCTCGGTAAATTTGATACCGACAACTTCCCCTTCACTGTGAAATTTGTTTCAAGTGTGCATACCAAACTAAAGGGGCAGTTGTACTTGTCCATCTCACTGCACGATAAAACTGTGCCAGAAAAGGTAGAACAGGCTTTTGGAGCCCTGCTCTACAACCCGTCGAGTAGGCTGGTAAAAAGTAAAGATAACTTGACATCGGATGTCCTGTTGGTAAAAGCACGTACAGTCGCAGGTTTGCCGATCTTAAGCCGCTTGAGTTTTACACTCAAGAGCATCGGCGAAGAAATGAGCACTAACCTCGCACCAAGTTTCGAATAAGTAAAAGACGGGCGTAGCGTCCGTCTTTTATGCCGCTAAGTCAAAATTCGTACAATCACATATTACAAACCTGAGCAGGATCAACTCAGATTCTGTTGGCTTCTGTTTGATTAGATGTGAGAGTCGATTATGGATAATCCACAAAACGTTGTACCTTCGCACTTTGGTTTGCCAGCGCTAACATCACAGGGCGAACTTAATACCCGCACGACGCTCTCGCCCGTACAGTATCGCGTGGAGTTTGTCAATAATCTAGGTGCGCCTGTCAGTGTTTTGATGCGTAATGGCTTGAAGTTCAATATGGATTCCGAGCCCAGCTTTACCCACCGGACATTCACCATCCGGGTGTTCATTACCATCAACTCCAGCGCGTACGGGAGCATTGTTGATTCATTGCGCGCTGCTGCTGCGGGCGATGCTCCAGAGTTGGCAGTATTGAGCCAAGCCTTTGGCATTTCCGTGGAAGGCAATATGTGGCGCGGCGGTACCTTAACCTTGGACTACGACTTGACCTTGGAGCAGTTATACGACCTGGGCGGTACAGTGTACTACCACGAAGTGGATTACGTGGTGTCACTCGAAACCAACCACGCTCACTTGCACCATCCACATAGTGAGCAAGGCAGGAAGAATCAAGTGCTGGTCGAATGTCCTTTATTTAACGATCGCTTTGAAAGGGAGACAGGCGGTACCCCGATCGGGTTTGGCTATTCCATCACGATGGTCAACAACGACGGCAAGAAACAAGTGCGGTATATCAACATCGCCAATCAAGTCTACCGGATCACGCCCACGGTAGACTTGACCAAAAAGGATGGAATTTATATCGTATCGAACCATTCCATGAGTAACAAAGGAGGAAGAGGTGGTTTCGAATCACGGTGGTACGACTTTGAGAATGCAGAAGAAACCTTAGGGCTTTGGAAAACACCGGAAGAAGCAAGGCACGGCGGCGACAAGTCGATCCTAGCGAAAGAGAACCTAGCGCGCGCCCAGGCTGAAGTTGAACGACTCAGGGCAGAACGTTCCGTGTTGGACGAACAGAACGCCATCGAGAAAGCCCAACTGGAAGCAACCATGCGTGAACATGAAGTGAGGATGGAAAAGGAGCGTGAAGAAATTGCACGGGAACGTGCTGAACGTGAATATGAAGAGAAGGTACGTCGTCAGAAGTTAGCCGACCACTATGAAGAAAAGTCATACGTACGTAAGGACACCAGTGAGGGCTTGAAATTTTTACCAAGTCTCCTTATTGGTTTGGGAGCACTCTTTAGTGTTCTCAAACTCAGTTCCTAGCGGCGAAGCACGACGGATAGGTGAAAAGAACTTTTAGAAAGGGAGAAGCTGTGCTCAACAGTGCATTTAGCGACGATGAATTCGCACGCTTGGTGGACAAGTCCACAGTCAAGATCAATCCGCTCATCGGTAATGGTTTGGCCACCACGCTCATTCCGCGTGCAGCTGACTACATCGAGAAAGCGTTTCAATCGGTGAAGTCTGATTTTCCAGCATGCGTAATCTACGGCGGAGGATCGCGTTGTACGCCACAAGAATCGTTCGACGAGAAGACCAGGAAACGTCAGAACAAAGCGGGCAAACAAGGAAGCCGGCGCAGTTACGATATTTCGCCGTCTGACCTGTACATGATGAAGTACCGGTTCCATTACTGGGACGGGAAAAACAAGATCGAACTAGATCCGCGTTACATTTTGCTACCCGACATCCGTGACGGCGGCATCATGCAACTGAGCGGCTCGATGTGGGTGGTGTCCGCAGTGTTGATCGACCGCGTGATCTCGGTGGGCCTGTCCAACGTCTTTGTGCAGTTGAACAAGACGCGATTCATCTTCAAGCGACTGCCACACCGCCTGATGATCGACGGGGTGGAAGAACCTGTCCAAGTAATCTGGGCCAAGGTTCACCAAGGCAACCGTACCCAAAAGGCATCCCGGGCCGTGACGACCATGATGCATTACCTGCTCTGCAAGTATGGTTTTGCTGAAACATTCGCGCTGTTCGGCAACTGTCATCCGGTGATTCTCACTCCGGACACCGACATGTCGTTCTTCCCGGAAAACGAGTGGGCGGTAGTGCAGAGCAGTTCGGTACGCTTAAAGAAAGCAGGGCGGGCGCACTATGAGCGTTCGCATGTGCGACTGGCGGTGCGCCGTAGTGAACTGAACCAGAAGGTGATTTCGATGTTAGGTGGGCTGTTCTACGTGGTGGACCATTTCCCACTGCGAGCGCTACCGGAAAACCTGAACTCGAAACGGATGTGGACCATTCTTCTGGGTGAACTCATCCCGGGTGAATCGGACCACGCAGGTGTGCTGTTCGAAGAAGCCGAAAAACATTTGCGCTCACTCGACAAGTACATTGACATGCTAACCGATGAGCGCTTGCGCAACATCGGCATGCCAGTGAAGAACATCTACGAACTCTTCTCGATCATCATCGGTAAGTTCAACGAATGGTTGCTGTCGGGGTCAGAGCGGGTGGCCAGTATGTACGACAAGGAGTTCAGTATTTTGCCGTTCGTGCTGTACAACATCGTCTCGGCAATCAACAATCTTTACTTCCGCCTCAAAGCGGCTGAAGAGAAAGCAGCAAAAGCAGGAAAAGTCTTGACGCCTGAGAACATCAATGGCATCACCTTTGATTTGCTCAAGACTGGCTTGATCTTTAACATCAACAAAGGTCATGGTGAAGTGTCCACCTTAAGTGCTCCGGGTGACAACAAAGCGTTTAAGACCACGGTGATTCTGGTTTCGCAAACCAATTCGAATAACCAATCGTCAAGCCGTGATCGTTCTGGCACAAAGGACCCAACCCGGTGGGTACACGCGTCGATCGTGGAAGTGGGGTCGGCGTGGGCACTGAAGAAAAGTGATCCGTTCGGGAAAGCGTTTGCTAACCCGACAGTGGAAATGGACCACAACTGGGTGGTCAAAAGAAAGTTAGAACACGTGGAGTTGTTAGACAGTGTTCAAAATAAAATCCGTCGTCGTTAACTAATACCAAGAAAGAGGAAAGAATCATGTTTGCTTCAGCCCAATTAAAGTACGATCCAACCAAGCAGTACCATCCATTCATCAACATCAACCCGTCGATGCCGCCGTACGTGACGCGCCTCCAAGGTCTTAACCAAGCGGTCGAACAGTACAAGGCGTATATCTGCGGCCTGCTGGCAAACAAGGTCCAGAAGTACGCCGGCCAGAATGCCCTGCGCATGACGCTCTTCAACCTGGCCGGCGAAAACAACTTCAACAACGAGTACTTCGACCGCATGTGTAACATGTCTGTCGATGCGGTCGCGTACCTGATGGAGCGCTCGCGCGACAGCGTGGATGTAGCGCTGGAAAAAGCCACGGAAACTGTCTGCGAATACTTCGCGGCCGCTAACGCGCGCACTTACGGGGTGCTGGGCAATTACATCGACGATCCGCATGTGCGTGGGGTAGTGCAAGAAACCATTCGCGAATTCGATACCATCGTGAACGAACTCGCGCAGTTCCGTGCGCAGAAAACGAACGGCGGCACGGGGATGGGTATGGTACAAAATGGCTTTGCCCAGCCATCGTTCAACAGCCAGTCGCAGTTCTCGGGTAACGGCGGTTCGTCGTTCGCGGCAGGTTTGACTTCGTCCAACCAAGTGTCGAGCAACTTTTCCACGACCGTGCCGGCTGCGGCAGCACCGGACAGCAACTCGGGCTTCTCGCAGTGGCCGGGGACGACGGCACCGACGCCTGTCCCACAATCGCAACAGCAGCAGTTCGATCCGGTCACCGAAGTGGTGGAGGCGCAGCACCTGCCCGCGCACACGGGCAATTGGGTGCCAAACTTCGCCGAAGAGCCGTACTTCTACGCGTACGATCCGCGTGAATGGAACGCACAACTGACCGTGCTGGACTCCGGCGCCACGATCCCCGACTACACCCGCAAATCGGACCAAGAAAAAATGGACTACAACCAACACGCTACGCCGCTCGTCCTGGGCAAGATCCCGGCCTTCCTCGACATCACCCAATCGGCGCGCACGATGCAGAAGATCAGCGCCGGCATCCAGCAACTCAACGGCGAAACCCAGGAAAGCGACGACCAAGACGTGACTACGGTCAAGACCATGGTGGCGCAGGACTGGGCGTTTGCCAACAGCGAAGCCGGCGCGTGGCTCGAAGCCAGCCTGAAGCGCCTGCAAGTCGAACCGGGCGAAAACGGCCTGCCAAATGTGTACCGGGTGTACGCACGGGTGGTGGATGCCGTGATCACTGCCACCGACAAGACCGACGTCATCAAGAGCTTGGTCAAGTGTGAGTCGTTCGTCGGTTTGCGCGACAAGATGGAAGCCCTCGGCGGTGAAATGCCGGGTGCCCTCTTCAACGTCATCAACCGTCGCCTGACCGATATGGTCAACCGCAAGCTGCGCCTCGTGCTGAGCCTGCGCAAGATCCAGATCGAGAACTTCTACGACGACATCGGCGAACTGCCCGAGTACCTGGACAACAAGTACGGCAGCGTGGTCAAGGGCGGGTTCCTGCGGGGTCAGAAGCACGACATCGCAGTGACCCTGCAAACTCTGACCGAAGGCATGGCAGATGCCGAAGCGGCCGTGGCAATGGCCGGCATGAAGTTCCCGGAAGACAAGAAGCCGGTGATCACGTTCGTGGCTGCAAACTACAGCCTCACGTATCTCGACTGCTCGTCCTGGGACCTGAGCATGGAATTCGGCGACGACCTCCCGGTCAAGCTGAGCCAAGAATGCACGCCGCTGTTCTACCAGCTGGTCAAGGGCGCGTTTGACGACGCCTTGCAGTTCGAAGGCAACGGCGACATGAGCAATGCCGTGGCGCGTGTCATGCTGCGCACCAACGACGATCGTGTGTTCGAGTGCACGATGGGCAACCTGGCCGATGAAGCGTTCCTGATCACCCTCATCAAGTGATCGGCATAAAGGAGTGGGGCAACCCACTCCTTTTTTCTTTATGCTTAAGGAGAAAAGAGATGGATAATGAACAAGATGGCGCGCACAGTGAAATAACCATCGGAGGCGGAGGAAATTTCGTTCGAATTCAAAATGCGCCTTCATTACGTGATGTAATCGAAAAGAACCAAGTGTGGGAAAAAGTGTTTAACGGCATCACGATGATGCCTGAAGCACAGGGTATCATGGTCGACAATGCAATGGAACACTTTCAAGCTGTCGTGGCCGATACCATTCGCAAACTCGACATCGCTGGTTACGATAGCGACCGGATAGCGGAGGTCACGCAGCTCTCGGGTGAGTGCATCAACAACACCATCAATGTTCTGTTTAGAATGGAGCAGGCGATGGCGAAGGAGAAAGACCGTGGCGGATAAACTGAAAGAAGTTGTCGCAGGGGTCCGTGTGAATTACGGCACCGGCACCGTTCCGTCCCTGTTGGAAATCATGCGGGGGACCAACTGGTGGAAGGAAGTCTACGACGCCGCTGCTGGCGACGTAAGAGGCTTGATGACCGAAAGCGTCGTCGACCACTTCCACGCACACTCGGTCGAAGCAGTCCAACGGTTGGATCACGCCGGTTACACGCCCGATCAAATCTCGATGGAAACCGGCCTCATGCCAGCCAAGATCGATGTGATCTTCGAAGCCATCGGCAGCGACAAGCGGGTCGAAACACCAAGTGATACGATGGGTGAGCCGCCGTGGCCTGTGGAAAATCGTAAACTGCCGGCTTGCCATCTGTGGGAAGTCAATCACAGTTACTACGGCGAAGCCCAATACAACGAGATGGACTTCGCCACATGGGAAGACTTTCTCGAAAGCATGGGCAATGCGGACAACGATTACAACTACTTGATCCGCTGGGATTGGAATGAACGTGACCGTGAACTCGATATGATCACGTACAAGGGTGACGACAACGAGCGCACGGGACATGTCAAACTCATCTACCATGCCCAGCGCAAGGGCTTCACCATGAGCGCTTACGTCAAAGTGTGCCGCAATGACGAACCCAAGGTCCGCAAGTACTTGGAAGAAAAGTGGGTGTACATGGAAAACATGTGGGCACCCATCAGTAACGGCACCTCTGAGCGTGTTCCCGATGAAGAATTATCGCCCCGTACGCCTGCGCAGATGATGGAAAACCTGTACAACGAGATCATGCACGGTGAAGACAGCGATGAGTATAAACGAATCGTCAAGGAAGCGATGGGGGATTTCGACCCTAAAGCGGTGAACTGGGTGAAGTATATCTTCAAGGTGAATTATAAAAATCTTGAACCAGTTGTATTTCCGCCAGCGGGTCCATTTTGGCACGACCGCATGAATCAGGCCGAAGGCACATATACCGTTACAGCCTATTTGCCGGAAGGTGTGTCCGTGCACCATTACTGGCCGTCGGCAACCATGGCCGAAGAACCTAGGCTGGTTGACCGCATCGTGTACGAGGTAAATCCCAACTATTGGGAGACAAGGGAAAGCACAAAGCCACAGTGGTGGCCGTTCTAATGCCGTAACGGGGCAACTTCGGTTGCCTATTTTTTTACGTAAACAAGGAGAAGAAAATGGCTGAGAAAGAAGAATTGTACGTAACAAAAGAAAACAAGCTCACGGCAAAATTCCCATTGCGCGAAGGCGTAACGCTGGATGTCGATGTGGGTTTTTGTGCAAAGAAAGGCGACAGAGTCGTGGAAGCGTTCGGACACGTCTCGATTTACAACGTCATGTCCGATAACGTCGCGTGGAAAGGTATTTTCGAAAATGTCGCACCCCTTATGCAAAAATCGATGGTGCAAAATACCGCAGAAATTTTCAAGGCGGATGCATTCAAGGCGGTATCACGCCTGACGTTTGCCGGTCTTTCACCTGAGCAGGTCGCCGAAGAAACCGGCCTGAATGCCGAAGCCGTCGAACAACACTTGCGTTATCACGAGTTCCGCACCGGCGAAAGTGACGACGATCCATCCTACGACGAATAAGAAAGAAGATGCCAACAGTCAATTTCCTGTTGGCAAAAAAGCAAAAAAATACACAACACCGGTATAGCATAGGAAGAAAAATACTTCTCGCCTTTTATGCTCAACCATTAAAACGAAAATCAACTTAAGGAGTTTATCATGCTGAGCAATATCAATGTTTCGATCACCGGTGGTGACAACGCCGAACGTGAACTGATGTCCAACGTGATCACCAACGCGCTGGTCGCCGAAGGCTACTCGAACGTGGCCTTGGTCAATACCGTGGGTGAGCCGATGGTGGGCTCGAACGTGCAGTCGCTCGCCGATGTGCTGCGCAAGAGTCACCCGGAGTTTCTGGAGCGCCAAGTGCGCGTGTGGTCGATTCCAGTGGCCAACGGCGTCGAGATGTCGCTCGACGATGTACAGAAGGCCGCCAGCAGCGACACGCGCGCCTTCGCTGAATACGACGCCAGCATGGATGGTGCTACCACAACCGTCACGATCGCTGAGGGAAAGAATGCCTCGGCGGCCAATGCGGCATATCGCCTCGACAACGAATTCGCCGAAGACCGCGGCTACGAATACGGTTCGTCGGAACACCGCGAGTACCTCGAAAACGAAGGCGTACTCAACGGCTACGTCGATCACAATGGCGTTTTCGACAAAGCCCGTAAGTAATCGGAGGTACTCATGAGCACGAATATCACGATCACGAGCGATGACGTTGTCAAATCGCAGGTCATTGGCGACGTCATCGCACAGGCGCTGGAAGACAAAGGCTTCGGCCATGTCACGGCGGCATTCTCGCCACCGTTCCAGCAGCCATTGAATCTGGAAATGACGGACCTGAAGGAATCCCGTTCGGTGCTGGATGAAATCCGCGACACGTATCCGGACTTCTTGCAAGAACCGGTAACGATCCGCGCGGTGCCAGTCATGGGCCTCGACCCGAACTATAATACCGTGGATACAAACGGCAGCACAGAGACACAAGTGGCCATCGCGGTTGCCGACCAGTACAGCAAAAATAAGACGGTGCTGGATACGGTGGTAGTGTTTGAAAGTGTGGCTCAGAACCCACCTAAACGCGAGATGGCCTTCGATAGCCCGGAGGTCGCCGATGTCATGCGCCGTGCTGCGGCCATCTGCCTCAAGGAGGGTCACACCGAGTGGGAAGAGACCTTCCCGAAAGCCGCACAGGAACTCGAGAAGGAAGGCAAGATCAAAAACGCCCATGGTCCCTTGGACGTGATCGAGGAACACCTTATGCAACGCCGCTTAGCCGGCGTACTGGAAGTCATCAAAGACGAAACCGGCTACGGCAGTCCGGGGATCAGCGAAGAAACCATGCGCTTGATTCGTGAAGGTGCCGAAACGAAGAAACAGCAACCGCAACTCCGCCTCGTCGATAACACGGAGGACTGACATGACGACCAACATCACGGTCGTCAGCGATGAGAAGAAGCATGGTGATCTCATTGCAGAATCCATTGCCCGTACCCTGCGCGATGAAGGGTTTAAACAACTCTACCTCGACACCAATGACGGTATGCAAAAGGTCGACCTCGGCGGTCAATCGCTGTTGTCCGTGATACGGAAGACTCATGATCCTGAATTCCTGAACAACGAGCAGGTGCGGATCACCGCGATGGCGATGGAAGAGATGAACATGCAGTCGATGGTCATCGTCGAGCGGAACAAGTTCACGGGTGAAACCAAGAACCACACCATGCAGTCGCTCAGTGATGCGGTGCTCGCCAATTCTAAAGGCATCAAGGTATCCACCGACGGTGGCATGTCGTACTTTCACCCAACCGGGGCAATTCGCATCATTTATCCAGATGCGCATAACAGCGGTGTGGACGAAGAGTCCGACCTGCATTTAATCGTCAGCGATGAAGGCATTGTTGCAGATTTGGTAGGCAACGAATCCGGCGAAGTTCTCGATACCGCTACGCTGGACATGGAAGAACTGGTTGACACCATTTTTCCAGAGTCAGGGCATGAACCGAACAACGGTCTTGTCAATGATTTTTTCGACATTGCTAGTAGCGTATCACACGAGGTAGCTGGTCAGAAATGGGAACGTATCATGACCAAGATGGAAGATCGCGGTAGCGTCATCAAGGCGGACGAACTCGTTATTGACAATAACGAGGACGAGGCCGAAACGCAGGCAGTTCTGAAGCGGGCACGTGAAATTGGCGAGCGCACCGGCAAACGGATGGACATCTCGAAGGCCGTAAATGAACTGAAGCGTGAAGGAGTCATCAGGCAGGATTCCCTAGCCGGTCTTGAGGCTACGGTCGTGATGGCGCAAGAACTCGCGTGCGACATGGCCGGTCTCAAGGTCGTCGTTGAGAAGGAGAAGAAGTAATGCCGCGTTACAAGAACCATGAAGACTTCTTTAAACAAGTCGGCGAAGAAACACTGGAAACCGTGCTGCACCATAATCACAGTGCACGGTTCACCGTCGAAGAAATGTATCAGTTTTTCAAGGCACGTTACGACGCCGAGAAAGAAAAGGGAAAGTTGGATCAGTTCATCGAGGATCGGCATCGCGCGCAGTAAACAGTAAGCAGTAAGTCGTAACGCACTAGGGACTAACACTCCCTAGTTTTTTTCTTAACATAGTTCAAAAAGGAATGTTCAGATGTCGGAGCACAACCAAAACGGGATGGACGTCATCATCGAAGGTGGCAACCAAAGCGAACAATACATCGTCGGCGCAATCATCAGCAAAGCGCTCACCGAGGCGGGCTACAAGAAAACGCAGCATCACGACAAACCGGGTCACATCGTGACTCCGGAAGTCCAGACGGTCATGTATCCGTCGCTTCTCAACGTCGTTCGGCAGAATCGGCCGGACTTCCTCAACACCCCTGTGATCGTGTCAGCGTACCACGCACCGCCTGTGCCCCGAGAGCGCCGTGCGCATGACCGTGTCATGGTGCGGGCGCTCGAAACAGCATTGTCGCCGCGTGACGAGGCGGTCGAACTCGACGACGCGTGGGGCAATCTCACCACGATTGAAAAGGAGGACCTGATCGGCGCGTAAGGGGGAACCAACTCAGATTAACCAAACAGGAGCAATCATGGCTAATCAAATGGAACAAGAACAACTGCGCATCGAAGTGCGCGGACCGGAACGTACCAGCAATACGTTCTTTTGCAATCTCATTGCCGACGCACTGAAAGCGGCTGGCTTGGACAATATGGAAGTCATCAATCAGCGTGGCGATGACATCGATGGCCTGCCTACCAGTGAACTCTTTGCGGCTGCGCGAGAACACAATCCCTTACTCGGTCTGGCGGGTGTTGCTATCTATGCAGAAGGTCCGGTGATGGAAGAAGTCGTGGTGTTCGACAACCCTGATCGATTCGAAGACGATGATCCGGACGTGTCGGAATTGATTTTTGACTTTGCGCTTGAAGACTAACGCTTCGACAAGGAGTCATGATGTTAAACAGTATCAACGATTTTGCTATTGTGCTTACGGGCGCCAATAGCGACACCCGTAGAACCGCAGCCCTGTTAATCAATCAAGCACTACAAGAGCGCGGTTTTAACATGGTCGATGTGGTGGACGACCACGGCGACCCTATCGAGTTGCCGGAAGCTGTACCCAGCGTACTGGAAAACATTCGACGCAGTTCACCCCAATTCTACGATACGTTCGTGACCATCCAAGAAGTCAAGGTCCGTACGTACGGCGATGGCTACTACGAAGGAGTGAGAAGACATGCTTGGGATTAATGACTGACGGCACGCATCGCGTGACCTATTCAAACACTTTGGGATATCCTGAAATGAATGCTGCTGCATAGAGCCGTGATGACATAGCCGACAGCGGTATTTAACTAGAGAAAAAAGGAAAAGCTTCGGCTTTTCCTTTATGCCGCATGTTTAACTTTGCGGCATAAAGGAAAAAGCACACCACCTTGATCGCACCTACCCTTGTCGGGTGAGTGTATCAAGGTGGTGTTACTTTACTTACTCAGACCTTTTTTTCTTGGGTCATTTCAGTTGCTCAGGCTTGGTTTTGCTCGTCCTCGCCCTTGCCAGTGTCGTCGCTACTGGACTTGTCGTCACCCGTGGGCTCGTCTTCCTTGGGTTCGGTACCGTCTTGGTTTTCAACGGGTGCGGTGTTGTCGGGAGCTTGCTCGAGCGGGTTGTCATCGTCACCTCCTAAGTTAAAGTCATCGAAACCGTCGTTACTGCCGCCGCCACCGCCGGAACCGTCATCGGTAGTGGTATCGCTACCACCGCCGCCACCTTCAACGCCATTTTCTTCCAGCGTCTTATTCGACAGTTCTTTCTGGGCCCGGAAGGATTTGAGCAAACCAGTCAACGAAGCCGAAACTGCCTGTACGTGGTCCTTCTGTGCTTGATACAAATCGAGCATCGGCTTACCAGCTTCATCCTTCGTGGTCAGTTGAGCCAGTTCCGGCATGATGCCGTTTTCTGCCATGTAGACCCGCATGAAGTGACCCTTGACAAGTGCCTTGAGCATTTGGAACTCGCTGTTCAATTGACCGGTCGACGAATCCGTCAAACCGTCTGGTGGCAGCCATGCTTCCAGCGCCACATCGAGTGCTTTGCTATACTCATCCAGCGCCGCCATTTGATTCGTGAGCGACGCAGTGTTTGGCTTGGGCAGCGACACTTCAAAGCTGCGAATGAATTGCTCCACCACTTCCCCGATAATCAAGCCGCGCTGCTGCTTGCCGTCGTCGTTAGTGAAGTCAATCTTCTTACCTTGCTGGTCTTTCAACCAGTCTTCTTTGATTTTATCAAAGTTGTTGTCGATGATTTCTGCCAAATGACGCAGCAAACCTTCAGTGTTGCGCAGCACTTTACGGTGGTGGTCCGTCAAGAACGGTACCAGTTGTTCTTGGTGCTTCAGCGCACGTTTGGAGAGCATCAGGTTGTTGTTGTTGGCAACCGTTGCAAACTCTGCATTGTACGTCGCGTCCACCTGCTCCGGACTTACACCGAATGCCATGATCGATTGCTTGCGCAGTTGCTCGTCCAGTTCGGTATCGATCTTGACGTGGTTGTCGGCTTTCTGCTGCACGTCGATCTTCACCTCTGGCAGATTCGGGCTGCCTTCGGTGACAAATTCATAACCCGCGCGTTGCATCCACGACACGATGTCAGCGGGGTTGTTCATCCCGAATGGCATCACCCCTTGACGGGTGTTGAGGAACTCATGCTGGAGGATTTCAAGCGACTTCTGGGCATCAGGGTCGTCCTGGTCCATCGTAAACGTCACTTGCGTGCGGCCAATGGAATTCTTCATCATGGCCGCTACGTTGGCAAACATCGTCATGACGCGGATACTGGTCAGCGTCTTCATGCGTTCCAGAATCGACTCGCCAATACCGTCACCGTTGTAGCGCACTGCCATGTAGGTCGTCAATTCGACGGGCAGGAACAACAGTTGGGTATGTTGCTTGGCCATGGCGCGTGCCAGCATGATGCGGTAGATTTCTTCTTGCTTGGCCACGGCGACGCCGCTTGTGTATATGCCGCCATTATTCAGGCGCATGATGAGTTCTTGCTCGATCAGTTCGCCAAAGACACGCGCACTCACATCGATGTGTTGACGGTTGAATGAATTGAAGTTGCCTTCAATTTGACCGTGCGTCTTCTTGATCATGGTGGAGGCAAAACTGTCGCCACCCGTGAATCGCGTACTCAGCTGGCGGTACTGGTCGTCCGCGTTCACTTTTGAAACTGGATTGCCTTCCGCGTCGAGTAGCACGAAGTAGCCAACGTGTTCCTCGGGTTTACCCGGTACGTGAACCGGCATCACCGATTCCGACGGCAAGTGCAACACCAGTGGGTTGCCAATCGCGCGGCGTGACAGTTGATCCTGCGTGTAGACCCGCGCCATCGGTTTGTAGGCGAACTGCGGCGTCTTGAAAATCTGGCTGGCTACTTGCCGCTCTGTGATCGTACCGAATGTCTCGGCGGCGTACTGCGCGGTTCCGGTAGCGCGTTTGATCGCAGTGCCTGCATTGACCAGCGTGTTGACGCGCTGCTCACGCAGTTTACGCTGGATGTCAGGCAACTTCAGGACATCAGGATTGTCCAGGATCGACACCGTGGTGGGCAATTTTGCAGCCAGGTGCCGGTCGATCACCATCATGGGGTCGATGTTACGCGGTGCCTCGTAACCATCGAATGCTTCCATTGACAGACCGGGCCGAGCGGCTGCTTCCGCCGGGGTATCCTTGACAGCATTGCCCAGCAAACCTTTGGGTTTGACGGTACCGTCGCTATCGATCGATTCTTTCAATCCTTCCAGCGTGATACGGCCGGTACCGTTGATGAGTTGATCGATCGAGTTTTCTGGAATCACTGCGTAAACCCAGCTGCCTGTGCGGAAGAAAATATCACGCAGGATCTCGGCCAGCTGCGACTCTATTTTATAGTTCGTCTGGAAATGTTCCTTGATAGCGTCCGTCAAGGCTGCCGCAACATCGGCCGACACAATGCCTTCCCCGCCCTTGTAGACGAGTTCGGTGGTCATCATGTCCTTCGGGGCAATGATGGCACTGATCAGAATTTCTTGCGCCAAACCGAGTTCGGGCAAGATCTCCATGACGGTTTCGGCATCCGCAATGTTAAGTGCTGTGCGGTCCGACAGGGTCTGCATCTTGCCGATATCTGGCAAGGTCTGCGATGTCTGGCTGTTGGTGGTGGCCGCCGTCGTGTGCGGCGCCGTATTCAGCTTACTGATGGTGGCGGCCATTTGCGGGTTTTCGCGTGCCATCTTCAAGGCAGGCGCGTAATTCCCTTTTTGGGCGGCAGCAATAGCGTTAGCAAAACTTTCTCTGGACATTCCAACCTCTTACTATTGGGGATGATTTTTGTATGGATAACCGATACCGGTTGTATCTCGATGCCGCAAACACCTTGGCGGAAACAATTGTAATCAAATCCGCCGCAGCGGCAGCGTCGATTAACCAGCGGGTTGTCGAAGAATATGGACCGATCGCCGTCCGTGACGAAGACCCGAATAACTGGAAGTACTACATGAATCTGGCCGGTGAGTACCACCCGACTAATGAAGTCATGACAGTCGTATCAATGGATACACAAACGAGCATTGTGTTTTCTAAAGAGAACTTGGCGATCCACCGCGCGACGGCGCGCAGCTATGCGTACGGTACGCGGCAATACACAGAACTGGTGGCCAAGTACCCGACGCAGGAAACGTTGATTCTTGGCATTCTGTATCCCGTGGACAAAACCACAGCGATCGAAGCCCCGGATGGCACGATCCTCGGTTTTCCGCCGGGCCTGGTGGAACCCAACGAATACAATTTTGTCTCCAAATTGCAAGCATGGATCTGGGGCTACATCTACCGCTGGGTGGTAAAAGGGTTCACTGTCACCGATTCCCTGTACACCGCGACTTGGATGGGGATCATGTACGTCAACATGGTTCCGGCGATCTTGACTATCCGGTTGGCGGCTTGCAAAACAAACGAAGCGCATAGCTTCCATGTCAAGAAGTATTTGGCCAGCCACGGCCTGAACGAAAACCATTTGGAGTACTTGAATTTGGAGCAATCCTTGTGGTTGTACCGAAACATTGAGTACTTGCAGCGCAATCTCGGCAAGCAAGAAAACTTCGAGCTGCTGATGCAGCAGCTCATGACAAAGCGCAATCTACCGCTGGCTGAATACACCATGCGGCACGATGTACAATTAATGCCGACTGAGATTTATCCCACAGTGGCGTTCCGCAAAAAGACACTGAATGTGGAAACGGTGGATTTGATTCCGACGTTTTTGACGCTCGATAAGTTGCTCGACAAACAAGATCAATTTGCCCGGGCTAACAAGACGATTAAAGAAGATGTGGCGCCCGTCATCAAGGAAATCATGGAGAACGCCAACTCCAATGTCTTGATGACCAAGTTCTTGGAATCAACCGTGGTGGACTATGGCGACAATACGCCGTACACCATGTACAACGTGCTGATACATCACTGGCTGCACTTAGCGACCCAAGGTCTCTACGGCGCGTTCATTACCGTGACCAACCCCCGCACGGGTGAGCGGTTCCCGTTGAACGCGCTCGATGCGTTTACCCTATCGTGGTATGCCTTTTGGGCTGCACGAGACTATGTACTGGACGAAGTGCCGCACGTCATTGCACGACGTGTACAGCGTATCCCCACTCCATCGGTGGACGATTTATTGTCCGTGGTGGATAAAACGCTTGTGTCCCGCGAGGATGCAGTGGAAGCCTTGTCGAGACAGCCTGCATTTACACCGATCATCTCGACGGAAGCTTTCTACGCCAAATGCTTGGAAATTTACCACGCTGAACAGCACCAGCGTGGCTTGGTGTCCTACCAAGAGCATAAAGAAAAACACGCCATGATGCAAAACATGATCGCGCGCATTTACAGCGACAGCGAGTGTGTGTTGGCACCGAGCGGCGCCGACTACAGTACGTGGTTGGGTCAGCGCAACATCGACCTGAGTAATTTCGCATCCGCTGACTTCGCTCAGATGTATGAAGCGATTGTGCTCGATGCGACGGGCCTGTCTTTGATCGCCAAAGTTTCCATCAAAGACATCCAGCGCGCGATGGTGGGTTTGATGACGGGCTTGTCCAGCTACAGTATTCAAATCAACGCCGAAGTCAATGGCAGCGATTTGATGGTCAGCGATACACCCGCTATCCGGTGGGGCGACATTGACCAACATGGTAAAGACTTGGTACCTTTGCAAGAAGAAATTGCCGTGTTCAGTGGCGCGCCAACGCGCGGCAAGAACACGGAGCAGTACGACATCAACCTGCCGCAAAATACAAATGTCACCGAAGTCAACAACCATGTCGGCACCATTAACTACGATATTGGCCTACCGCTTGTACTGGCGGACCGGGCGTGGAAAATGCACGTGGTTTACCCGATCGCAGACGTACGCTTTACACTAGGGGTGCCGGTGCTTGAAAACAACTTGGGCGTCATCGCGGTACCAGGTATCCCTGAATGGTTGGCGTTGCCACCCGACCAACGTATCGATATCATCGACATGTACGATACCGGCTTGCCGCCGGTCATGCCAACGCCGGACGATGATCCGGACGACCTCGCCAATGTGATAAGTCAAAACGTACTGAGCGGTCTGCACTATGGCCCTGAACAACTCCCTTAAACCACACGTGGAATAAAACATCATTTGTTTATTCTGTGATAGGCGTAGCAATACGCCTTTTAGCTATTGAAAAAGGAATACCATGGAAGTCATTACCCGCACTGGTTACGGCGCGCACCTGCAAACTTGCATGAAGTTTCGTCGCCCCTACCCGATCTACACCAACACCACGCTCAACGAAAAGCTGAACATTCAGTCAGGCGTGAAACCGCCGGTGGGCGAATACCCGTACTGCGGTTATCTGGCAATCGGTAACGGTGGCCACAAAGTGGCACAGGGTGCGGACAACATGTCAGCCCCCGACCCGGTCGAACACATCGCCACCGACGCGGCGCCCTTCAAGATTCTGCCGTTCGTACTGCGCGAACAAACCGACGACCTGAGTGAACCGCAGCGGCGCAAGTACGCCCTGCGCCGGGAAGAAGAACACAACGGTGTGCGTTACTACGCCTACTACCTGATGCGGATGGACTTGAGTGCGCTCAATCCGACGCTGGAACTGGTGGTAGTCGATGGCGATACCAAAACCACATCGCCCTTCGTCCCCACCAGCGAAGTCCTGTCGCCTGTGCCGCAAGAACTGTCACCGACTGGCGTCAACACTGTCGATGGTGACTACCTGTCGGCCAGCGCCAAAGTGCCGATCGTGTTCACCGAAGACGACATGACCGAACTGCGCAATGTCGCCAAGGTGCTGTTCGGGGCGGACAAGTACGCGATCATTTCGGAACTGATACCGTGCTACGGTTACGACAAGATGGTCGATTCGCCAGCGCCGGGCAACACCACCATTCCTTTTAACGAAGCGATCGCAGTTCAAGTCGACTCGTTCATCAACACCTTTATCGCGGCCAAGTTTACCAAATCCGGTTTCGACATGTTGCTGGATGCTGGTACAAGTGAACCCTTGTTCAAGTTGACTGCACCGTAATAAAGAAAGGATCGCCATGCTTTACATGCCAGAAACAGCATCGAGCACGGCGGTACTGATTGGCATCGACCCCGGCTCATCGAAGCTGGGGTTTTGTGTCATGACGGTTAATGTGATCACGTGGGAAATCCTCTCCACCAACGCATTTACGATCGTCGGCGAGAAACTGATGAAGAAGGATGGTTTCTTAGGCCACATCCACGGCGAGCGTTTTTCCCGCATCGATGCCATAGGCCTGCGTCTCCTCGAACTCTTCAAATTGTATCAACCCAATTGGGTCGCCTCAGAATCGCCGTTCTTTAACCCCAGTCGCCCGAACGCGTTCGAAGTGTTGGTTGAAGTGCTCTTCAAAATTCGTCAATCCCTCTGGCAATACGACCCGTGGGTGTCGCTGTACCGTATTGACCCGCCTACCGTAAAGAATGGTGTGGGCGCCAAAGGGGGAAGTTCCAAAGACCCAGTCCGTGACGCTATTCTAGCGATGGCCCCGGAACTCAAATACATCGGCAAGACGCCGCTCGACAAACTCGACAACAATGCCATCGACAGTATCGCGGTGGCCAAAACACGTCTCGAACTCTTAAGGGGAAACATATGTCCCAAGGTAAAGCGGTAGCATTACTCATTCTGGCGGCTATCCTGGCCATCGGTGGTTGGGTTATCTACGACCAATCCAGCAAGATCGCCGAGTTGAATGTCACCGTCAAAACGTACGAGAAGACGATCAACAGTCTGAACGACCAGATCGATCTCGACAAGAGTGGTGACGCAATCGACAATAAGGTCACGGCGGCGGCGGCGCAAGAGAACCAACAAATTCACACCTCAGCGGATGCACGCAAAAGCGTGACTGACAACAAAGAAGATGCCATCCGCAAGAAGTACGACAAGCTCGTGGCCGACGCAACCGCTCGCGCTCAAACAACCACACCGACTGTAACTGCGCTGCATGTGGCAACCGAAGTCGAATTGCTCCAACAACAAGCGGCGCAGGCAATCAGTGCCAATCGACTCGATGGCTTGTGGGAAGAATACTGCGCCACCAACGCGTCCAAAGACTGTCCGGTGACGCCCAACATAAAGGAAGAAACATCATGAAGAAAATCGTGACATTGCTGGTTGCTGCGCTGTTGGTAGGCTGCACGACCCCTGAAATCAAGATCGAGACGAAGTACATCTTCCGCGAAACACCGGCAGTGCTCTTGATCACTTATGACGGCGTCCCACCACCCAACAAAGAGCAGTATCTCGAACTGTCTTGCGATGCTCGGGAAAAGGTGTGGACTGACATCTATCGAGAACAGAACACAGTCAACACCCTGTACCGTAACCAAACGCTCAACCAGATCGAATGGAACAAACAACAGAAATCACTTTACGAAGAACACAAAGGGGTACCGTGATGTCGCTCATGGAAGACATCCTCCACCGCGTGGATGACCGAGAACGCGTGATCGAGCGAATGGAGCGCTCGCCCGCGCTCAAGCAGCTGGTGGAAGATTACCAGAAGTACACGCGGGACGACGCAACGTTGCACAACATCACCATGTTCACCACAGGTGCCGATTTGAAGATGGCAATTCGGCGCTTGGAACCTGACACCCAGTTGACGCTGCTCAAGAAGTACAGCGATACCATTCGTGGTGTGGTGCACGGCGAACCCTTGGGTCAAGTAGAAGAACGTCGCACTCGGCACTGGCTGATTAAACTCTTCGGTGTGGTTGCATCGTCTATCCTACTGATCATGGTAACCGCCGTGGTGTCGGCAATGTTTCGGACCAACACTACTGCCAACACAAGTGTGACCACCTCCATTTTTTCAACAATAGGAGAGATCGTTAAGTTGATCCTCCTCGGTACCAAGTAAACCCAAGGATTTCTTATGTTACATAACCTTTCCCGGGAATTGCGCCTCGCCCTCGAAGACGTCGCGGACGGTAAGGCCCACCTCGAACAAGAGCACGTCCTCTACGCACGCTGCGTGGACTTCGCGTTCTTGAAAAACGCGTCTAAGATGGAACACCACGAACAGTGGGAACTGAAGTATCCCAAAACCGAAGAGAACGCTGGTTCGATGCGGATTCGCGCCCGGAAGACAGTCAGGCCCGGCCTCGACCCGGAATACACCCAGACGTCGAAAACGATCGATCCCGAGACCAAGGGTAACAACGAAGTGACGTTGCCGATCACGGAAGCCCTGTTCCAACAATTCCGCATCGGCTCGACCAACGGCATGCGCAAGGACCGCTACTTCTTCCCGGTGGACGACGACAGTGGCCTGGTGTACGAAGTCGACATGTTCCTGAAACATGGCACCCAAGCCGGGGCGGAACAGTACTACGAGTGGTGCAAGATCGATCTTGAGGTCAACGACATGACGACGGCACTGCCGCCGCTGCCGCAAGGCTTCACGGACATCATTTCGGCACCGTTCGGCAAGCGCACGGACGCTGAAGAAGCCCGCGTCACGGCGCTGTACCATAACGAGTTCACTGCCAAGAACATGTTCCTGTAAGGATAATAAAGGCCACCCACTACGGGTGGCCTTTATGACGGATTCAAAAAAACTATGGTCACATATACTTAGAAGGAATAAGAGCTGATACCTCTTTCCCATACCCCATTCTTAAGGAGAATAGCAACTATGGCAAACACTATCAACCAAGCCGCTGTTACCGTCGCCAATCTGCTCGACGGTCTTCCTTGGGTGGATTCGATCGACTTCCTGACGGATGCCGAAGCCGCTGCTGACTACGTCAACATGCGCTCGGACGACGCCGCGAAGTTCGTCCAATCGATCGATTGGAAGAGTGCCTCGCATGACTGCGAAGTGACGAAAATTTACGGTGTTACCATCGTAAAACACGTCACCGAATCAGCTGGTCGCGTGTGGGGGCAACTGTTCAAGTACAAGGGTCTCGATGTCGTCGAGGAAAAGACCTTCGGGACTTTCGAGCAGTTTGTCGCCTACATGCTGGCCAGGTACTGGTAAGCAGTGCGAAGGAGGGGTGGCGCCCCTCCATTTCATCAATCAGGTTAACTAGCTTCTATGGAGAAACAAAAAATGAACAACTACACCAACGACCACTTCATGACCCTGGAACAAGTTCTGGGTAACGCAATCGCTAAGACTTGCTACGCTTACGATTACGAAGAACTGCGTTTCAATTGCCAAGACAAGTATCGTCGCGATGGCGCCGGCCCGCTGCGCGCTTACCGCTTGTCGTGCAACTACGCCCTGGCTTTGGATGAAGCCATTAAAACTCATCCGGAATTGCGTGACGAAGCCTATCACGCATGCAGTGGTTCGGACGTTGCTAAACTCGGCATGCGGGTGATCCAGCACGTGCCGGTCGACCGTAGCAGGGTCAATGCTTACGTCGAACTGCTGGAGCGCGTGTCCAATACGAACATGGACCGCGCGCTGGACGACGATCGCATCATGGCCAAGCACAACGAAGCACTGGCCGAGTTGTCGAAGGCACGTGAATCGCATCCGATCTACTTCTTGATCGGCGCGCTGTACAGCATGGTGCACTATGAAACCACCATCTGGAAACCGTCCCCGCACGGCAGCCGTACGCACGACCAAATCCAGCCGACCTTGGGTCGCCGCCTGCTGGATGAACTGCGCGTCCTGTGCGGACACGCATCGCGGCCTCTCGCTGCGTAATACGTTGTGACCCAAGGGGAGGGGGTGAGTCCTCCCCAATAGTAGCTATGGAGAAACAGAAATGAACAATGAAGAAAACAAAGAAGTGTCCGAAGAAAAGGTAAGTGTTGTTACTTATCAACACCGCTGTGGATACTGTGGCTCCACCGAGCCCTTGATTCCATACGAGCAGATGTTCGGCCCCGGTGCCATGGGGTGGGACTGCTGCCCTGACTGTGGTGGTGTTTAATAACTGATAACCAAGGGTTTATCGGCGAGGGCACTGCGCCCTCCTCGATGCATCTTTGCATCATTAACAAACTAAAAGGAAAATTGTAACTATGAGTACAAATATCAGCGAACAAACCCGTCGCAACATGATCGACCTCCTCGCCGTCATGCCCGGTGTGCTCACTAAAGATATTCCCGCTCACATGCACAGCATAGTAACGACGCCGGGGTTCGATGAAGGCACCTATCGTCGCAACATCAACCTCAGCGATTGGACGCTCAGTCGTCACAATCGACAAATGGAAACCGATGTTCGCGACTGGTGGATCATGGGAGACCGCATGGGTGACTCGGCCGCCACGACTCTCGACATGTTCGTGCACTTCGAAGACGACACCTACAGCCAGCGCGTGATCGGCAGCGATGTCAATACGAATCGCATCTTGTGCCGCGATGGCAAGGTGTACCAGCTGGGCCGCCGCTTGGTGGCGCCGATCGAAGTTGCAGTCACGCGCGAGAAGCCTTTCGGTTTGCCGGTTGGCGCCGATCTGCTCGCAAGTAATGCATTGCTCGCCAAGAAGTACGTGGAACGTCGTCACCAAGAAGCCATGCAGTTCTTTAAGAGCCTGTCGTGGACCCCGTGGGCTTACTGTGGGTTCTCGGTCATGGCCGAAGTCTACGGCGTGCGCATCGTGCATGAGATGCAAGAAGGTTCGCTGCATGCCGGCAAGACCTGGGGTGAACTGTTCTTCTTGAATGACAAGGACCGTGAACCGATCATCTTCCAGACGTTTGAGAATTTCCTCGCCTATATGCTGGCGAAAAACTGGTAACACAAACCCGAGGGCTACGGCCCTCCTTTTTTGATTATTTCTTATGGAGATCACATGGGTACCATGGATACGCACATTATGAAGGAAGAACAAAAGCGCATGATGGTCGACATCATCCGCGTCTACAAACATCACTCGGCAGCTGACGCCGAGTATTGGGGTGGCCTGCTGGTCGCCATTCCGGGCTTCAGCCTGTACTACTACCGTACCCATTTGCAGCTGGGCGAGCGCAGCATCTACCGCACCAATGCCCGTGCGGAAAACAAGCAGATGGACAAGATCATGCCGGTGGACTGGTACATCCCGAACCTGACCGAGGAGGTACGGATGGAGTACCTCCTCGACCGGCGCATATATTTGGTCGACGGTATTGTGACCGAACCCATTCTCGGCGTGGATGTATTGTTCAACCGCATTCTGTGCGGCGGCGGACAGGTGTATGAACTGCGCCGCCGCGTCGACCCGCCTAAGAAAGTGCTGACGGCGGCTTTGCTGCAAAAGCCGAACTCGTAATTTTGAATCACTGAGCAGTCTTCATCTCAATTAGTAACAATAAATAAAGGAAAAGAAATCATGACCATCAACTTCAACAACAACATCCTCGGCACCATCGCGACCGTCCAGCTTGGCGAACCGAGCGACTCCTACTGGTGCCCGAACGCGCAAGTCCTGCTGCTGGCACCGGAACCGAACTTCCACCGCCTGACCTTCCTCGGCCTGGCCAAAAAAGACAACGGTGACCTGCTGCTCCTTGAAGGACTGTCGCACAACCGCATGGCGGCCGTCCAGCCGGAAGAAGGATTGGGCGATCTGATTAGCTCCCGTGCAATGACTTTCAGTAACGGCCAATACCGCAAGTACTGCTCGGTGCAACGCCAACGCGACATCGACGATGCCGTGCACTTCCACCGCGCCGTGATCGAGAAACTGGAAGCCTTTTCGTACCTCACTAAAGTCAATTGAAAGGAAAATAGCCACTATGAATACGCCAGCCAACATCATCCGTTTGCTCGACAACGGTAGCCTCAAAGACGTGCTCGAGTTGCAACGCCATAACACCGCCCATATGCTGGCCAAGTTGCATGTGCCTTTGACGCCAACGGAGATCGAAGAAATCGTCACCTACTTGGACGAAGAAATCGGTATCTGTCTGTCGCCGGTACAGGTGGAGCGCCTGTTCAACTTGTATCCGGAGTACCGTGTGCGCATCATCGACGCAGGCATGGACACCGAAGCGCGCGAAGCCGTCAGCGGCGCTGTTGCCAAATTCTTCTTGAATTGCAAATGGCCGGCTTATGGCGACGGTATCGATTTCAACAAGTTCAACGCGGCGCTGCAACACGCGGTACCGCTCATGCGGCCGTTGCTGTAATTTCCCACAGGTTCAATCGTAACTATCTAGGAGGAGAACATCATGAGTCACTTGCAAAAAGGTTTCATCGCCAAAGCCAAAGCCAAGATGCACAAAGGTCCGCAACACATGTCCAACGGCATGATCAAACGCGAAGCCACCAAGGTGGACGTCGTCGGGCCGATCGGCAGCAAGAAGAACCCGAAGAAGCGCACGCACGGCTGCGCATTCGCGCCGTACTGGATCAACTTCACGGCCTCCCCCAGCTACCTCCAATTCACCCTGAAAAAGTAAGAAGGAAAAAGAAACTATGAAAACGAAATTCACCGTACTGTTGTTGAAAGTGCTGTACTGGGTGGGCGCGGCCGACGTCAAGGCGACGATTGTCGTAGTCCCGCCTCTGCCCGGAAAACCGTTCATCCACACCGCGCGGCGCCGCTTGAAATAAACGGCATAGAGCCCAGAGAGCTAACCACTCTCTGGGCTCTTTTTTTTTTGCCGTTTTCTATGGATTCTTGTACATGTACGGCCTGTACTTGTCCATCCGGTTCAGGATACGCCCCGGGTACTTGCTGTTGATCTGGCAAAAAGATTCACCATACCCAGCTTGCTTCACATTGGACGCAGCGCATTGCTTTTCCAAATGCCCATCCCACACCCGGGGGTTGCAGTCGGCTTTGGTACGGCACATGCGAATGCGGGCTGAGAAACCACCCAAGCCGCCATTGTAAGCCGCACCGTCGCACTTCTTCACATCAGTCAGGTTCGCCATCCACACCTTGCAAGAACGTTCGTTCTGCTTGAGTTTCAGGATCATGCCCCGCAATTGGAACCGCGCATTGTAACAGTCAGTCCAATTCCACGCTGCCAAGGACTTGTCCAGTCGCTTGGTCTCTTCCAGTGCATCGAAGCGCACACTCCCATTGGCATTGAAAGTCCGGGTGAATTGGCCAAAGCCGCAGCCGAATTCACGCGAAGTTTTCAATGTCGCTTTGAGCTTCCACAAACTCTCTTGCTCCACCAAACCTGCCGAGAATTCCCGCATGTCCATGTCCGCCCAATAGGCGTCGATCTCTTCAACCAACACCGGCAGGTAGGTCGTCGCATCGTTCGGTAGCTTCACCGATGCTGCGTAGGCTTGGCCGATTGCCATGATGGTAGCAAATGCCAACCACAGCGATGTGATCAAAACGGGACGATTCTTCGCAATGTACGCTTTCATTTCAGGAAGTCGCACAGTTGCAGCAGGATCACCATGCGCACCACCCAGGTGAACTTGCTGGCCCAGTAGATATGGGCGGCGCCGATGGGGTCTTGCATGGCCTTCTTGGCGGCCGACTGGATATCGACGCCCGGCTGGGTGGACATGCGAATCCAGAAGATCGACAGTTCGAGCCAGGTGAGGATCGCCACCGCCCGGAAGATGATCAGGATTTCCGGGTAACGGTCCGGCACGCTGCTGCCGTGAAACCGCGCCAGATCGATCAGAGTATCGAGAATACCCGTCGCGGTCAAAAGCAGGATACCCAGCACCAGCGAGCGCAGGAAAGCGCGCTGGAGAACTTGCCAGGTCTTGTCGTTGAAACTTTTCAGAATGGACATTTTTATTTCCCTAGTTAAAATAAAAGAAGAGGAGAGGGCAGTTACCCTCTCCTTACAGCGTTAACTGAGGTTGTGCGTCAAGATATACTTGTCGCCCAACTTAACTTCCAAGGTATCGAGGTCTTCCACGTTCAGTGCCACAAACGTTGTCGGTACATCGATCCTTTTCACACTAATGACTGGAATCAACTCGCGATTCATCGAGACAAACGCGTCACCGACCACCACATCGCCTGCTTCTTTCCAGCGGTAGACGTTGAGCGCTTTGTCGTACACGAAGTGCGTGTGCGTCAGCGTCGAATGCAATCCATTCAGTTTCACAGATTTATTTAACACGAAGCGTTTGCACTGCCTCACCGAAGACACCTCGTTTACGCTCACGCGTGAAATGTTTTCTACCGTCCAGCTTTCCCAGTTATGTACACTGGAATCGAGCATGGTCGGTTCTGAGAAACTTGACACCATATCGCCTTCAACCAGATCGTCGACTAGGCGATCACCCAAAGGTGTATGCAGCACTGTCCCTAAGGCAAAACAGCGCCCATCGACAACAAGACTGAAGCTGATCGTCGTCGCCACCGATGGGTCATTGGCTTGGCGAACATTGATCGTCACTGTCGCGTTGACCGCGTCGTCGGGACTACTGTCTCGAGAATCGACCAACAGACCGCTGCTTAACGTACCCCACGTGCCGTGGGGAATAGACGAGTTTACAAACCCGTTATCCGGGTTGTTATAGTAATCCACCATCACCATGGCTTCGAAGCCGGCTGCATTGCCGTTCAGGAAGCGGCCCGACTGCGATGGCGTTTTGTCACCCGTACCTTGTCCCGCAATAGCCCACGTACCGTCAGCATTCAGCCTGAACGTCATGGTGGCCATGGAACCAGGACTGTACGAATACAGGTTAGCCGGAATGTTGTTAATCCCGCTGCTGAAAGGATTCACATAGCCGCAATACGCGCTCTTGGCTTCCAGCAACTGTGCATAGCTACCGCCATTGCCGTCGGCGACAGATTGGTACTTGTCGTACTCTTGGCAGTATACGCTCAGGACTGTGCCCGCTGGCGGGTATTCATCCCATCCGGTGATAAATGACACCGCATCGGAATACGGTGAGTTAATTTGTCCCGCAGCGCTGGTGGCATAGTAATGCGCGTAGACCGTATACGTCTTGTGGTTTTGCAACGCATTCGAGGGGATACTGATACTGCCAGGATCGCCTGCGACGGTGACGTGATCGTAGACTAAATTACCATCGCTGTCGTATACATTGCAGCGTGAGCCGCCATACGCCACGGTCCCATCGTTATTGTTGATAACCATGGGATTTAAACGAAGCGCGAGGGCGGCGTCTTTACTCGACAAGACAACGCCATTCGGCGACCACCACGTGGGTTTCGCGAGCGACGGTACTGGTGGTGGTGTATAGCCGCAGGTCGGGCTGTTGGTCTGGTACAGTTGGTTGTATGAACCGCCGTTGCCATCGGCATATGTACGCCACAGATCAAAACCCTGACAGTACTGGTTCAGCACGGTGCCTGCTGCCGGGGGCGAATAACCGCAGATCGTCGCATTCGTTTCCACCAAGACCGTGGTGTAACCACCATTGCCGTCAGCGATCTTATTGTACTTATCGTATTCTACGCATGTGTAGCCGATCACAGTGCCTTGTGGTGGATACTGTGGCGGTGGAACGTAGCCACAGTCAAGGCTGTTCTGTTCCAGCAACTGCTCGTGGTCAGTGCCGTCACCATTGGCAATGCGTTGGTACTTGTCTGTTCCTTTGCAATACGTGGCCAGAACAGTACCAGCGGCAGGTGGTGGTACATAGCCGCATTGAAGGCTATTGATCTCCTTGACAATGTCGGTTTCACCGCCAAGACCGTCAGCGTAGACTACGTGCAGGGTGAATGTCCCATACTCGCAATAACGACGCAGCTCTGTGCCCGCAGCTGGCGGCGGGATGTAGCCACACTCTATGCTCTTTGGTTGAATGAGTTGATCATACTGACCATAGTTACCGTCAGCGTACGTACCCCATAGTTCGGTCGTGCCGGGCTTGCAGTAGCGACCAAGTTCAGTGCCTGGCGGCGTCGGTGGTACATAACCACAATCACCACTCTTGGCAGCGATGATCTGCTCGAACTCACCATAATTACCATTAGCGTAAATGCCCCACAGGTCCACACCCTTGCAGAAGCGGCGCAGTTCAGTCCCGTATGGGATCGGTGGCACATAACCGCATTCGAGACTCTTGGGGTCGATGACCTGCTGGTACTCGCCATAGTTACCGTCCGCATAGGCGCCCCATTTTTCCACACCTTGGCAATACGTACGCAGCAGCGTGCCATACGGGATGGGTGGGATGTACCCACACTCAAGACTCTTTTCTTCCCACAGCTGTTCGTATTCCCCATTGCGGCCATCCGCGTAGACGTGCCACATCTGGATATCTTTACAATACGTTCGCAGGAGTGTTCCGGCGGCCGGGTATGGCGGCACCGTGTCGAATGCCGCAGCAGCCGACCAGTCGGAATAGGCACCTTCGACGTCCGTATACCTGAAACGCCAGTAGTACCGCTTTGATCCTTGAAGAAGCTCCGGCGGCTGATATGATTGCACGGACGCGTCAACAGTTGCGAGAAATTGAATGTCCGTAAAATCCGACGAGAGCGCCACATGAATCTGCGCTTGTTTTAGTGCGATACCGAAGAGTGAGTAATAATGCGAACCCTCAAACGGTGTTTCTAATTTTACGCCAGTCGCGCCATTTGCCGGTACAAGCGCTTTTGGCCGGCGCACTGCGGGCAAAGTCGTGACAAGGTCTGACTTTTTGGCAAACTGGGGATGTGGGTCGGCATTTGCAATGTGCCCCGCCATGAGCGCGTCCACGCCCTCTTTGATATGCGTGGCGGAAGTACTGCGCAAGTTTTGAATCACACCCGTCACTTGCAACCGCGCTGCATCTTCGCCAACACTACTGGCCGACTGCATCCGGTGGATCGCGTCTTCCAAATACTCGGTGCCGTAAACTTCCGATACGTGGTGCAGGTGGGGTGCCGGATTAAAGCGTTCGGGCTTATCGATGATGTCTTCCCAGCGGACATTCTCTTCACCCGACCCCAACTGGGTCAATGCTTCGATCAATTTCTTTTTCGAGTAACTGTCCCAGCGCCCCATTGCTTGGTAAGTAATGGTGATGTTATTGCTGACAGCCGGATCGGTAATCAAAACGATGGTGCAAATACGACGGCCGTATTTCTTGGTTTCTTCGGCCAGCATCTCGCCGGCGCGGTACTGCTGACTTGTCAGTGTTTTACCGGTATCCGCGTCTTTAACAATCAAACTGGCGACAAAGAAAGCACCGTAATCGGGCACTGCAATACGAACAGGGCGATTAACCAGCACATGCGGCTCATTCGCCACCTTGTTTGAAGGCGCTTTGCCGCTTCGGTCCAACGGGAAATAAATAGAATCCATACCAACTCCCTAAGTTACGAAGTGGTGAACGATGTCGCGGTAGACCACGGGGACCATTCGCCTTCGGTATTTTGATAAGACACGCGCCAGAAGTAACGCGTATTTGCAGACAGCGCCGACGCGTGTGTGTAGTTCTGTACTGCACCCAAGGTAACATCGGCGACCATGTTCGTGAAGTCACGCGCCAAAGCGATTTGAATCCGCATCGCCTTTTGCGGAATACCGTAAAGGGCACGATAGGCATTGCAAGCAAAGGCCACGTTATTGCGGGTGACCGTTTTGGTTTGGTCCCCTGGGCTGACGTTCTTGGGGCGGCGCACTTGGGCGTATGCCAATAGCAGGGCGTTGCCAACTTCCGACTTCTTCAGGTAATACGGGTGAGCATTCGCGTCGCCCACGTGCGCATCCATGAGGCCTTGTGCGTCTGTCGGGATGCCCGTGCCATATGGACCCAAAATGTCACTGGCGTACTTCAACACCGCGTCGTAGGTGGACACCCTACCATTGACGATCGTGCCGCTCACTGCGTTCATTGCATTTTCCAGACTGGCAAAACCGAATTCATCGTCCGTAAAGTCAGCAGGGGTGAGTGCAGGTGGGTGGGGCAGAACGTCCGTCCATGCGGGTGACCGGGCACTGGCCAAACGGCGGGTAAGCATGGCAACCACGTCCGTTTCTGGCACACTGTACGGGCCGCCGACCACTTGGTAATTCACCTTGACCGTATTGCTCACTGCGGGATCAGTAATGACAATCAAGCCGCAAATGTCTTTCTTGTACTTTGAGGTGGGTATGTTGTAACGCCATGCGGCGTAGTACTGGCTTTTTGCCAGAGGCTGATTGTTGGCAGTATCTACCAGTACCAGCGAGGTAGCGAAGAATGCACCAAAACGCAGCGCGAAAACCCGCAGACCTGTGTTCGGCACAGCACAGACTTCCCCTTGGACCAAATTGTTGACACTGGTACCGCTAGGGTCAAGTGGGTAAGTATCGAGAGACGACATGACGACTCCTTCTTATTAAACGGCGCGGGTACTGAAGTACGTCACGGCACTCCAGTCTGACCACGACAGGTCGTCCGACTGGTACCGGGCGCGCCAAAAGAACATGGTGTTGGCGGTTAGCAAACTGTCGATTTGGTAGGTATCCGTAACCCCTTCCAGTACAACATCTTTTTCGAGCGTGCCAAACGAATTGTCGCGGGCAATTTGGACTTGGATTGCTTTTTGCGGATTGCGGTACATCGAATAATACGGCGATAGCTTGAATGCCAGATTACGCTGCACACCCGCTGCACCCTGTGAGGGTGTGATTCCCGCAGGAGTGCGTACCGTGAAGACGACGCTGTCGACTTTAGTGCGCAAAATGTACTGGCTATGTGCCATGGGGTCGACCGCGTGTTTGGCCAGCAGTTTCGATGCCAAAGCCGATGCAACTGCGGCGAGCGACTGCTTCATCGTGTCGACGTAGCGATAGTAGTTGTCGTAATCGATTACCGAAGAAACTTCCATGGCCATGCGCGCACGCTCTACCGCATGAACAACTGGTTCGAAACCATAGATATCGCCGAGATCGTGAAGGTGGCGGACGGGGTTGAATTCAGTTGGGCGATTTTCGATTGCCATGTATTCGACAGAACGGCTATCGAGTTTTGCGATCTCGATCATGTCTAGAATTGGCAACAGTAAGTCTTCGTATTCGCCACCCACCACTTGGTACTGCAATTCCACGGTGTTACTGACGTGCGGGTCGGTAATCACAATTACTGCGCTGACCTCTTGACTAAAGCGTGCTGTCGGCTCAGCAATAATTCGGCTAATGATGTAATGCACACCACGCTCCAGTACGGTGTTACTGGCGCTGTCACGGATTTTCAGCGAGGCGGAGAAGAAAGCACCATAGGTCGGCACGATTGCTCGCCGTGCACGGCTTTCAAGGGTACGTGCTTCTCTTTGGACGAGATTACCCGGACTCTTTCCGGATGGATCGAGTGGATAACGGTGAAGATATCGGGACATAAGGGCTCCGGATTAAAAGGTTACTATGCGAAATAAACCAGCAACATGGCACTGTAGGCCACGCTGCTGGTTGGCATAGAAAGAAATCAGGTATGGTAAGCCTGCACGTGGGCGGCTATCGCATCGGCTGCTGCCTTCGTCGCCATGGCTTGTGCTTGGGCATTCGTGGGTGCATCCAGCTGGGCGGCCGTCGTACCGTGGGGGTTGTTCTTGTCGCTCTTGTGACTGGCCAAGTCTTGACCGCCGCGCTGCGCAATTGTTGCAGTCATGGCGTTCAGGGCTGTTACCAGCGCTTCCATGCCTTTGAGATCGATGAGGCTGTATTCATGATCGATCACCGGGAAAGCATTGGGTAGGTTGATGAGTTGTTCCCACGACGTCACGCGCGGGTTACCGATACGATTGGCCAGCAATTCAGCCAGTTCGGTATCACTTGGGACCCATCCACCACCGACCGTATTGTAGACCAAGGTGACCTTGCCGACCAACGCGGTGTTCAAAAAGCTAATGGAACCCCAGATCGGTTTGGCAGTGCTGTAGGACGCGTCGACAAAAGGATGAGAACAATAGTAGTCGATGTTCTTGTCCAGCGTACGCGGTGTATTCGTGACGCTGTCAACAAACACAATCGACAATGAATCTTCAAAGAACGGCGCGACCTTGGGGACGATGAAGTAGTAATCACGCGGATTGGCGCCCGACAGGATTTGCTGTTCCCCGGTGATCTTGTTAGAGACTTTCGTACCCGTCGGATCGAACGGATACGACGTGGCGGTAATTGTGGACATCTAGAAGCCCTCCAGGGGTAATCCGATATGTTATGGGCTCGACTGAGCAACTATATAATTTGTAAATTGCACCTTTCAAAGGCGAAATTCATCATGTACACATTGGTTGAAGCAATCGCACGACCCATCGGCGGTGGTGGACGATGGACGGCCATCGCACTGGGAGACATGCTTCTCCCAAGCGTATTTTCCACTTATGACCAAGTGCTGGCGACCTTGACCAACCCGTACCTGTCGGGCAAGGTCTGTCTCGATCTGGCCACGATCCGAGCTGATTATGGCAGCCAAGACATTACCTTCAATAGTTTCTTGGAAGTTCAGGGTAATGTAACGCTGGACACAAGCGATACATTACCGGTCCTCAAGACCCGCTATGCCAAGTATAACGACGCGATCCGCGCCAAGTACCACGTCCAATCGATCCATCCGAGCGCGGCGCTCGACGCACAGTTGCCGGCTTCGGAGCGTACGTGGCTCCTGATGACCAAAGCAGGACTGGATTACAATCTCTTCTATGAAAGCGCCTTGGTGTCGGTCAATGGGTTCATCCATCCGACCGACGTAAGCCAGGACGGTATCTACGTCAAAGAAGGCATGGTGTCACGCAACATGTCGGGCAAAGCGGAGATTGGTGTGTACTCGTTCCGCGAGCTTGGCAAACTCAGCTTTGTGCCGATCACGCCCGAGATGGTCTACAAGCAAGACGCGTCGCAACTCTTCAAAGACCGTGCTCACGTTGACCTCGGTATCGATGTGTCGAACAAAACGGTGATGCTGGTCCTGGGAGGCTACTTCCATGTCCTGGATGAACGCACCTTCTACCGTGTTAGTGATTCGGCTTTTGCTGTCGTCTTCAACAACTTGCCACTGTTCGACCGCTTTTACGATTCACGCAAGTACATCGATCTGAGTTCCCTGAATGTGGAAATCAGCGATAACAATCCGTCGCACTTTTCGGTAGAAGATTTGTTGTCTGACGCCGCCTTGCGCGCATACCTGACTCTGCCGCAATCGTTCTTCGTGATCCTCGACAACCCGAACGTATTCGTCGAATACGCGCCCGTGCGCACCACCATGTTGCCGGGCCTATACATCAGCGATGTGCCGCCAGCGTACCCACTCCTGTCGGAAATCGGAAAGATGGTGAACTACTGGTATCACTATGAGAATGAGCAATACTCGATTACCGCCACCGATGCTTACCGTCACGACTACAATTACCGTACTGTGGCTGCTCGTAATGCGTTGAGTCTCGGCGATACTCGGAATACGGCTCGGCCTCTCGCCAATGGCGATTTGCGGTACTTACAGATTGGTGCTGATCTCTAGTTTTTTTGGTGCCACCTACGGCTTACCCGTCAGTTCGGGGTAAGCCGTAGGGCTGTATGCCGTTTATCGAATATTCGGTGCCGTGACGTTGCCAGTTGACTTGATCGAGTCTACCGCCAACATGCCGCCACCCGCAAAGTCAAAACCACCACTCAGCGAGGAGATGCTACCGCCCACCGCGAAGCCGCCCGAGAAGGTGGCTTTCTGCGTGACATTAAGTTTACCACTGATGCTGTAGTCACCTTTATGGTTGGTCTTGGCGGTGATAGTGTTGTCATCCGCTGTCAACTCATTGGTGGACGCCGTGATGACGTTCTTGGTCGCTTTCAAGGTATTGTTGGTAATCGTACCAATCATGTCAGTGGCGTCGATCGTGACCTTTTTGGATTTAAGAGCAATCAAGTCTTCAGCTTCAAAGTGAATCTCGCGCTTGTCAATCAGGACTCTGGAGCCATCGTTGTTGAGCATCTCCAGCTGCCGCTCAATCGAATTGAGCATAAACGACTGGCCGAGCGTATCTTGGATTTGCAGGAAGCCTTCGGCGCCATTGATCTGGATATCGAAACCGGCTTTTTCTTTATTGGCCACCGAGGTATGTAAGTGGATGATTTTGGTATGGGTCGACAATTCGATGAAGTAACAGTTGTTGATGTCGAATGGCGCCTTTTCATCAGGATTGGCACTGAACGCCCAGACCACTGTTTCCAACTTACGCAGCCCAAGGTCATCCATCTCGGTCCAGTAATACGGTTCGGCTTCATCGAACTGCCAGACCATCACTCGTGAACCGCGACGCAAGTCCGGCGGCGACAAACGGTTGCCGCGGGCAAAAGGTAGCCAGATGGCCTTGATAGAGTTAGAGGTATCGGTCTCAACACTATACGCAGAACCATCCATGTCGGTGCCGGATGCCTTCAGCTTTTCGATATTGTCCGACAACTCACCATCGACCATCTGGAGTTGCTCGACCAAGACCACTTCAATTTCTTCGTTAAACGGTTTCTTGGGGTCGCCTGACGCTAGGGGTTTGTTGGCGGCCACATAGCCAATCGAGCGAAATACCAAACGAGATGGACTCAACATTTTCTTTTATTCCTTATCAAAAATTACGCACTTGGCACATGCTGTAGGCAAGCAAAACCAATAAGGCTAACATGAGATACATTTCAATCGAAGTCAATCTACTCAAGCGTTTGCGCTTGAGTGGCATTCGGCGTCTCAAAATGACTTTCGAAGAAGTCATGCAACTTATCCTCGGCTCGAATGGCAGCGGTAAGTCCTCGTTACTATACGAGGTGTCGATGTTGCCCGCAGAACCTTCGCGTTACGAGAAGGGTGGTAGCGCGATCGTGACGGCCGAAGCCGACGATGGTTACACTTATACCGCCACCACTGTGTTTGAACCTTCGACACGCTGTAAACTCGTGCGACACACCGACGAGGGGGATGTTGTTCTGAATAACTGGGGCACAGCATCGGCGCAGCGTTCTGAAGTTGAAAAGATTTTCAAGATGACGCCCGAGGTACGTAACTTGATCCTCGGTAAAGAACGTTTGACCCGCTTCGGGCCGGGTAAACGACGTGAGTGGTTCATGCGGTTGAACAACGCGAACTATGATTATGCGCTGGCGGTATTTGACCGCGCTAAGAAAGAATTCAACGATCTCTCCGCTACGCTGCGTAAGACAAAAGAACGGTTGGTGGCAGAACAAGGTAAGGTCGTCTCACCAGAAGAGGCTAAGAAGCTGCAAGACGAAGTCGACCAAATGTATCGTGACATGGAAATGTTGTCCGAGAACCGGGCACCTGTCACGCGGGCCTCGCAAACCTACGAGAGCGAACAGAAGCAGCAGCTGGCGGAACTGGATGCACTCACGAAACAACTTTTCAGGTTGCGGTTTGTGGCGCCGTACGCCGGTCACGCACTGTCCCGGGAACGTCCGTCGTTTGGTTCCTTGATCGAAATCAATGCCGAGATCGAGCGCTTGAAAGGTGAACTCATTTCGCGTAACGCTTTGATCGACAAAGCAGTGAAAGAGCATGACCGCCTGCAACAGCAATTCGATGTGTTGTCCAAGACCGGTGAACAGGGTTTGGTAGCACTGCATCAGCGCTTTAAGGCAGTGCATTTGCGTAAAATCGATGTCCTCGCCACGAGGACGCTGGTGGACGTGATCGAGAAACTGGACAGCATCCACCCCATCAATGGTTTGGGCGCACTGGAGTCGCTCTGGGACACGCTGGAAGACCTTTCCAGTTCTATACCGGATAACAATGAACGTATCTATGGCCAAGCCAAGATTCCAGCACTGACGGAAGAAATGATGCAGGCCACGCGTGCGTTCAATACCGCCCAAAATGCGTTGGAGAAACTGCAAGCCCGTAAAGTGCATGCGGAGCAACATCGCGGCAACGGTGAAACCACTTGCCCCAAGTGCGCTTACCGCTGGACGATCGGGTATAACGAAGACGAATACAAACGGCTACTCAACGGGATCGCTGTCTACGAAGAACAAGTTGTGCAAGCCAAAGCGGGCATGCGTGACGTAGAAGAACGCATCGCTAAGAATTACGAGTACGGGGAAAAGTACCGCAGCTTCATCCGGCTGACCCAAGCTTGGCCAGTCCTTGCCCCGCTCTGGGACTATTTGATCGCCAACGAATACATGGTCACCAAAGCACGGATGACCATGGGTTTTGTCGATCGTTTCCGTCATGACCTACAAATCATGAAGGACGCACTGAGACTGGACGCTGAACTCGGTGAGATTGCCCAATTGATCGAATCGGCAGAAAAGCTCGGGGATGCGTCGCTAACCGACGTGCGTTTGGGACTGGAGCAATGGAACCATGAAGTCGAACACCTGAGCCAAGAACGGGTGGCCTTGCAAAAAGACATCAACGACTACCAGACGTACTACCGCCAAATGAGCGAAGGTATCGAACTGGGCCGCCGCATCCGCCAATTGCGCAGTGACGTGGTGAATGTCAACCAAGAGTGGATTGAGATGTTGCGCCGGGAAACCATCCTGCACTGCATCAATCAGTTGCGCACGTCGCTACTGCGTAAGGAAGAAACCCTATCTTACATGACCACGCAAAAAGCCCGGGTGGAAGACATTGAAGAACAGATTCGCCAACTCACCATCGAAGAAGAAGCAGCGCGCTTGGTGGTACGTGAACTGTCACCCACCGAAGGCTTGATCGCCGAAGGGTTGCTGGGTTTCATTCAGCACTTTGTTGGCCAGATGAACGTTGTTATCAAGCGCATCTGGTCGTACCCGCTGGTGGTGCAAGATTGCGCGATCGAGACGTCGGGCGGCACGGAACTGGATTACAAGTTCCCGGTGGTGGTCAATGATCAAGATGAGCCAATCGACGATGTGGCCGACGGCAGTACCGGCATCATGGAAATCATTGACTTGGCGTTTCGTATTACCGCCATGCAGTCTTTGGGCTTGGCCAACAGTCCACTCTTCCTGGATGAATTTGGTGCCAGCTTTGACAAGTACCACCAAAACGCAGCTACCATGACGATTCTGAATATCATGGAGGAACGTCAATTCACCCAACTCTTCATGGTGTCGCACTATGAAGCCAGTTACGGTGCAATGACCAACGCAGACATCTGTGTGCTGTGCCCGAGTAACATCACTGTGCCGAGTGACGGCCTTTACAACCAACATGTAGAAATGGAGTACGCATGAACCAAGAACCCAAACAAGACGCCAATGAAGTTGTAGGTCTGCGCGAGGCCATCCTGCGTCTGGCGAGCGCCCAGAACCAAGTGGCGGAGGCCATGTTGGCGATCTACCAGTTGACGAAAGCACAAGGACTCGTGCTCGACCTACTGGTGTCCGAGAAACACATCCCGATGGGTGACGCGGGTGGTATGGTGACGACGCTGGTGCCGGAAATCACGACACCAGTACCAGAACAAGATGTTACGCTGGATGACGCGACCACGGAGAAGCCGGGCCTAGTCCGTCTCATCATGGCCGCAGGTGCCGGCGAGAAAGAAGCCATCCACCTCTACAATGAAGTTGCTAGGGATGCCAAACAAAACGACGTCAGCCCGACACAAAAAGAATCTGGCGATACGGGCGCCGCCGATAATTTCCGCGCCCAGATGACATTCGAAAGCCCGCCACTGGGTGGCCCAAAGCCGATCGGTTTTGGCGACAACGCTCTGGACAGCGCAGTCGAGAAAGTCAGCGTCCACTATGAAGAGGAAATGGGCGCGCGTCGGACTGAAGTAGCCAAACGGCTTGCTGAAGGCACGATTCCAGTCGAGGATACCGTCCCGATGCCCGAAGAAATGCCGCACCCGCAACCTGACCCAGCCGCAAAAAGTTTCAACTATGTGGCACGGCAGTTGCGGCCCATGCTTCAAGAGTTGTTGTCGCATCACGTGATCGAGAATGGTAAAGGTAATGTCGCGATGAAACACTACAACGCCGACATTATGAAAGTGTCGCAGGATCACTGCTTCCGTTGGCCGTCCGGCTTTTACCGTTCCGATGTCGACAACACTGTCCAATTATTCCTGAATATCAAGGAAAACAACAGGACGGTATTGTTGATACTGCCTTCGTTATATTCGGCCGGCAAATACCAACAATTGTACGTGACCGAAATGCAGCCGGCCACTATTCTCTGGCGAGACGATGGTGGAGTTATCCGGGTAATCAACGACGAGACGCAGATCACTATCCGCGAGACCCTGATGCCATCCTTCGAAAACCTGTTCCGGACGTATCTCGAAAACCTGAAGTAATCTATCCGGCATAAAAAGACCAGCACCTATTTCCAAGGTGCTGGTCTTATGCCGCATTATGGACGGACGGACGGATTCAACTGCGTTTGGATGTAATTCGTGAGCGCAGTCACTTGTTGCTGTAAACTGTCTGCTCGGTCGCGCTCGGCAAGAAAACGACCGTAGTCGGTGGTGGTCACCGTCATGTTGTTTTCTCGTGTAGACTCGATGATGACGTGGTCATCGTACGTTTTCAAAAGCGGCAAAGTGGTGACGATGGTCTTACTGAGTGCATCCACCCCGATCGTCTCTTTCACCGTTTCTGTCAGACGGAGTTTCAGTGGCGCGATATCGAAATCCATGGGCAGGATAGACAGGTCCAAGGCCACCATCAGGCCTTGGTATTTCACGCCATCCACCTGGGGCATCTCGATGAAGTAGGACGATGGCACCACAATCGGCTCACTCACACCCGACTGCAATGTTACCAGAACAGCCCCGGCCACCACATCGCGTACGAAATCTGCTTGGCTTAATTCTAGGGGCGTATAGAACATCTCTACCACATCGATGCCATTACCGGAAGCGTCACTGATCGTACGCACGCCGGTACAGGTGTATTCCAGTTCCGGGTTGAGCAGATTGTCAAGAGGTGCGTCGAGGCGGAACTGCCCCTTGGCACCTACATTGGGCATATAGATCGACACGATTAGCCTCCCTGCGCCGGTACGAACTCGTCAGCGTAGTTAGCCCGTACCGCCATCAGGAAGTTAACGTTGCCGACGTTGGTCACCAAGTAAATGGTACCGTTGCGTTTGCTACGCGTCATCCCGTGCGGCACGCTGGAGAACTCGGTCATCTTCTCAGCTTCCACCAGTTGGCGTTGCAAAATGTCGAGCCAGTCCTTCGTTGCCTGGGCCATGCGGTTGTAATCCTGACTGGCGGTCGGAACCGACAAGTAATCTGGATAAAAGTCCGTGATTTTGAACTTGCCTTCACGGTTGTCTGGGCTACCCACGACAATGAGGGAAAGCGAATTGTACGGGTGTCCCATCACCGTGGTGTTCTCATTAATATGAGCATCGGTGTATGCCGGCGCCAGTTCCTTGACTCGTGCTACGATCTTATTGATCGACAGCACGGGGGAGTAGACGCCGCCTGGTTGCGTCATGCGCGGACTGATCGCATACTGGAACCACGACGGGATGATCAGGCATTCCGTGCGCCGAAACAAATCTGGCAGGATTTGGCTCCACTCTTCCCTGGTATGCGTGCTGTGACCAAGGATGTAGTCGATGAGTGCATCGCTGATGCTGTCGACGTTATTGCCCGCCGCGCCGTAAATCAGCAGACCCCAGTTCGAGGGGACGCGGTGCGAAGGAAAAAGTGGATCGACGTAATCGTACGTTGCATCCGTCATGATGGTGTAGGGCTTGCCGTTGCTTGCATCCTGCATGCGCGCCACCATGGTCTTGATCGTCAGGCTCGAGAGCATGAGATCGACTTCGGTACCGGTCTTGAAGAAGTTGTCCAGCACGTCGGTAGGTGGCACCACGGTGATTTCGAATTCGTCGTATTGGAGACGGAAGTTTTCGTCAGCGAACCAGATGCGCAGCTCGTTGCTGTCCACTCCTGCGATATTTTTGGCTTTCCATGCGAGCCATTCCGGCACGTAGTACTGGCCATCGGTAACCATCTCGCCACAGGTAAACGCTTCGCCGCTGGTGGCGAAGTCAGCGAACAGATTCTCCAGCAAAACATCGCTGAAGACTTCGCCCGAATTGTTCAGGGTGTTGCTATAGACATACTTGGCCACCGCCAGTACATGGGCCACCAGCGCCGGCGGAATGGTCGTGGCGACCCCGTCCTGTTTGCAGAAGAAACTGTGCAGCGTGAGGTTGGGGGAAGCATCCGAGATGTATTGGCCAACGTCCCGGGCATAAGTTGCCGCTTCCGTGGACAGTTCACCAAACGGGGCAATCGTGTCCGCTTGGTTGTTCACGAATTGCGAATGAGGGATAAAACCTTTCAGTACCAGCATTGGGGTCTCCTGCGTGTGAACACGCGTGAAGGATAAGAAATATCAAATATCTTGACAAAAGGAAACCATTCTGCTGTACTACGCAAAATGGTAAAACCGAACTATAAAATACTGAGAGAAGGCGCAAACACACTATGTTAACTGCATTCAAAATCTTGACGATGCTCTGGCCCTTCGTCAAAGAAATGCTCTTTGGCCAGAAAAAAGCAGGACAAATCCTTACCGAACACAAAGCCATGGTGGCGATGATGGTATTGATTGTTGCGTCGGTAGCGTTAAACGCTTTTCTCATCAAACGTGTCGTGGGTATTTCGCAAGAATATCTGATTCTCAAGAAACATGTCAAGGAAGTAGAATCGGCGCCCATTCCGATCAAGGAAAAGAAAGAAATACCGGCAATGATTACGCCACCCCGCCAGTCCAATGATTCGCACCCCGAGGTCAAAGTCACTCCGGTGGTAGTGACACCAAAAAAGAAACGGGATGCGCGCCGGTATCGGCAACTGCAAAATTCCTTTACGACGATTCAGGAGCGTGAAGGTAAAGAACTCTCTACCCCAGCTGAATGAAGGAGCCATCGTGATCAAGCGACCTTATCTCACCATTCCCGCAATGCTTGTGTTCGCATTACTGGGGTGCAGTAGTTTTAACAGTTACCAGTACCCACCACCCATTGTGGTGGTGGGTAACACCGATACACCAAGTGCACCAGCCACGGCAATAACGGTGGCAGACGCGTGTGTTTACCCAAGACGTGAACGCGACACGCCTCCAGAAGTACCGCTTAAGGAGTTGGCCAAGGTTGATCCATTCGACGACGCTGCATTGGATGCGATCCAGCAAAAGCATATCAGAGAATTACGGGCATTTATCCAGCAAGAACGAAAGGCTGAAGAAGATGCTTACCAAGCTTACTTGAAACGTTGCGAAAACTACCTACGGATGACCGTAAAAAATACGGGGTAGGCAGATTTTGTAGAGTAGGCTTAATTATGAGGAAAAAAGGATGAGTGAAGAAAATGCAGTAGATCAGGGGATGGTCTGGTACTCCGATGGCGGCTGCCGCCCGAAGTCACGTGGCTTTGGTGGCTACGGTATCCACGGTTTCTTGTACAAAGTCACCCCGCCGAAAAAGGGTATTGGTTTGTCGGGGGTCATGACCACCGACGAAGGCTACAAAGACAAAGCTGAACTGGAATCGCCAGATGTTTCCGAAGAATTCCTTGACGGTGAAATGACGGCGGCGGAATACAAGAAAGCCAATGCACCGACGTTCAGTCCGGTAACACCACTCCAATACTTCGACGGCATGGGTTCACTTGGCACGGACGATAACCCGGTAACCAACAACTACGCGGAAGTCATGGGTGCCATGCGGGCGTTCCAAGAAGCTGCCAAGTTCGATGTCAAGCGCGTCGTGCTGTATAGCGACAGCGAATACGTGATCCAAGGCTTGGAGAAGAATGCGGCCAACTGGGCCAAGGCAGGATGGGTCAAACCGGATGGTGAACCACGCCCCAATGCCGAGACCTGGAAAGAACTGCTCGCCTGGCGTGACACACTGGTCGAACGCGGGGTGTCGATCGAAGCCAAATGGGTACGGGGGCACAACGATGATGTTGGCAACGAGCGTGCCGATAGCTACGCTACCATCGGCGTCATGCACAGCATGGCGGGTGAGCAAAAGGAAACGCTGGAGCGTTCTCCCGCAGACGGTTACTGGGGCTACGAAGCCACCCGTGATCCTCTCCTGTTCCAGCGTCGTATCTATTTCAATACCGATACCAACCATTTCAAGCCGGGCGAGTACTTTACCGGCAGCCATGGCAAAGACGACGAAGACGTCGGTATCCGTACTGCGGAAGCGTGTTGCGGCATCGTGCGCTTGCACAAACCCGACAGCGTGATCGATGCAGTCCGAGTCCACCAAGCCAAGGTGTGCGACAACGTCGGCTACGTGGCCATGATCAAGGTCGACAGTCTGTTCCGGCCTGACACGCATCGTCAAGTGAGCGCGTATGGGCCCTTCGCCACGGTGCGTCCGCGGCCCTACAAGTTCGATCTCGAATGTACCGACGAAGAACCGATGACCCGGGTGTTCGTCCCGCCACGCACCTCGATGCGTGTGATCGAGGCCTTGACCAGCCTCGATGAAAAGCTGGCGTGGTACCTGGCAAAGGACCCACGGATCGTTATTACGGACATGACACCTATCTTGTATGAGACGGTCGTTAAAACCCCCAAGAGCGGTCCACCGACTACCCATCAGGTCCTGAAAGACATCTACAACGTGGGATACGCTGCATTGCGTCTGGAGGCCAACTACAAGTCGGTCGACGGAACCATTCAGGCTGTGCCGATTACCCTCAATCTCGGCGTGGACATGCCTGACCGCAATGCACTGAAACGGATGGAGGTTAACACCCCCGTCGTCACGTTGATCAGCTGGGAAGAAGCCGACTACGTTTTCCGCTATGCGGTCGTGGTCGAAACCACCAGCGGGATGGGTATTTACGCCGGCGTGTACAGTAACATCCGCATGTTGGAACGTGCTGACAAACCGAAGTAACGTCACACAGGGCTTTCCTTTCTTTAACCTAAACATGACTCACCGAGTGTTCCAAAACCGCTCGGTAGGTCTTTGGAGTTTCTTTGCCATGAGTTTATCCAATCTGCGGGAGGTAGCAAAACAGAAAGCTGTCCGCTTTTTTGGCGCGCATTTACCGGTTCGTATGAAACGGCTGGTACACATTGCGTCACTCGGAGCCTATCTCAAAGGCTCGACGTCCCTCGACGACGCCACGATGAACAAGCTCAATACCGTCATGGGATTGGGCAGCAACGCTAAGGCCCTGAAACTGCCTGTGTTGCTATCACGCGTGATATGGGATGGCAAGATCCAGACACATGATCTCAAAATGGAGACACCGCTGACAGTTACGCCGGAAGTCATGGCGCAAATGAAAGCACGCTGCATGAAGGGTACACCCCGATGGCTGCGTTATGGTGAGGACACGCTGATCGAAAGCGAAGTGGGCAAACTGCTGACGATGTTCCAAAGTTCGCAGGAAGTGAAATCTTCGTCATAAAAGTAAAACACCTATCCCGGACTGGCGGAGTCCCGGGATAGGTGTTTTATGCCGCCTACATTACTTCTTCTTCATGACCTTGTCGAAATGCTCCACGGTCTGGTTGACGCAGGTGATGAAGACTTCTGCCTTGTAGTAAGCGATGGCGTAGAACTCCAGTTCGCTCGCTGCTTGGAATGCTCCGTCGGCCAGGTTCAGGACGGTTTGATTAGCAACCTTTCCGACTTTGCCTTCCCGGGCCATCTTCAGGATGACTTCGAGGTGGGCGTTGCACTCGTTAACTTTCTTGAGCAGCACGCCGCGGTCAATGCGGTTGATAACGTCGGTGATGTCACGGCAACGCTGGAACACATCCTTCCAGTCCGCATTACGCTTGACCACGTCGCCGAGGGCGGCTTCTGACTTGGTCGACCCCTTCTTGAAGCAGGCACCGAGTTCTTCGTTGATGCGCTTGCGTTCTTCTTCGAGCAGTTTGAATTCCGACTCGAAGCTCTTGGTCGACAGGCCCGCTTCACGGTCCATCACGAGTTGAGCCAGGTAGGTACTGTAAGGCGCGAGCACGTCCATGATCTTACTGGCATGCTGGACTGCCTCGTACAGCACTTCGGCGTAGTCGATGTACGGCACATCCAGACCTTCGGGCACATACGCGGTTACTTGCGAGACGCCCATGTAGGTGTGGTTGTTCAGTTCCTTTTCGAAGTCTTTTTGTTTCGAGGTGAACTGGATCGTGTGCTGCTTGGGATTGAAGCGGGCAACGAAGTCGGTGAACGATTCGCTCAGGGCCGGCATCACGCTTTGGAAGTACGAAGTCACGTCACGCATCGAGAACGCTTCGAGGGCGACTCCTTGACGGAGGGTATGGAGTTTTTGGGGCATGATAGCGATTCCGTGTGGGGGGAAGAGGCACCTTCTCTAGCGACTAAAGAAGAGTAAGAATAATTAACTACAGGACATAAAATAAAACGCAGACGACGAATGATGTGTAGTGAAAGGAGTCAATTGCCATGTTCACAGACGAAACGCGCTGTCACCCCAAGAGTGGCAACAAAAAATTCGAAGTTGTTCCGATCACTAGCATCGACGACGCTTATTTGTACACAAACAGGAATTTGGTCTCGATGCTAAAGAAAATCATCCATAATGAAACTGGAAAACCTATTGAGGTAGGCGGTTTTGTTGTGTCAGCACACAATCAGTCGGTGTATCCCTTCTATATCACCAAAGAACAAGCAGCGGAATACGTGCCCGTCCAACGCTAAAACTAGGATGCTGCCATGTCATCGTCGACCATCAAATACAGTCTGTACGGGATTGTCCAACGCATCGATAAGCCACATAGCCGTGAGCACCGCGGGATGCGCATCTTGACGCTGCATTCCCCGGGAGAATACACCACCCAAGTGATGGTGAGCGAAAAGTTCGTCAACACCCATAAACTGGAAGTGGGCCAAGTGCTCTTAAAGCAACTCGATGGTTCGACCATCGTGGTGACTCAAGAAGAATTCGCCAAGGCGGTTTTCGTGCGCCAAGAAGTGCGGCCGATGGACGAGAGCGAAATTACCAATGAACTTCATAACAACGCGCGGCGTTATCTGGACCGCAAGGTGAATCATGTCTAAAAAGAAGATTTTGGAATCGTGGAGGATCGGCGGTATCTACTGGCCGAGGCAGGATGACTTCGAAGGCTATATCGAACCGCACTATGACCACAATCCGGTGTTTGATGTAAAGAATGGCCGGGTACCTAATTTTGTGGTGAAAATCAGATTCCCAGTATCGTTCTTTGCCAATCCCAAAATCAAAAGAATGAACTACCTCGTGCAATATACCGATAACACCTACGAGGTGTTTACGCCGCAAGAATACAAACAACTTAAGAAAGAAGGCAATCATGGGCTTTAACTCTTCATTTACTCCGGCACCGGATGTCAAAGTCAAGATCAATATCGGTTGCGGCTGGGACATTCCGACGGGGCGTTTTGTTACTGGCGCCCGTAATGAATCCTTGCTCAACGGCGGTTTGGCAGCCACGACAGGATTCATCGGCACCGGCAATCTGTTCAAGTCCACCCAGATGCACTATCAGGTGCTGACCGCACTGTCGCGCGTGCATGGCTCAGAAGGTGGTACTTACGACACCGAGGTCAGCGTCGAACACGAACGCATGGCCAACTTCTCGGTCAACAGTATTCGCGACTTCAACGGTGAAGACGTGATTAGTACCGGGCGCTGGCAAATCACCGACACCACGGTGTACAGTGGCAACAAATGGTGGGATCTGGAAAAAAGCGTTCTGCGGGACAAACCCAAAGAAAAGAACATCATGATCCGTACACCGTTCATGAATTACAACCGGACCGAATCCTTTAAGATGCTGCGGCCGACATTCCGTGAAGTCGACTCGCTATCGGCCTGGAAATCGGATCGTGTCGAGAAAGTGTACGAAGACACTGAGATTGGCGACAAAGAAGCCAACATGGTGTACATGATGGGCGGCAACGACAAAACTCGTCTGGTGGAAGAACTGCCATCGATCACGGGCCGCTACAATCACTACATGTTGTTGTCGGCTCACCTCGGACAAAAGTTCAACCTCGACCCGCGCGCGCCCGTGCGGTCACAGTTGCAACATATTCCGCGCGACTTCAAGATCAAAGGCGCCCCGGAAAAGTTCACCTTCCACATGAATAACGCTTGGCTTTGCATCAGTGCCGACCTGATGCAACAGCAAGACAGCGAAAAGAAGGTCGAATACCCGCGCGATTCGAACGATGATAACAAGAAGGAAACCGACCTGAACTTGATCTGGGTCGTCCAGACTCGTGGTAAAAACGGTCCTTCCGGCATGCCGCTCGGGATTGTGGTGTCACAAGAAGAAGGCATCCTGCCGTCCTTGTCCGAATTCCACATGTGCAAACTGAACGATCGGTTCGGTATCCATGGTTCGGCTAGCGCGGCGGACACCAAGAACTACTTCATGGAAATGGTGCCTGAATTCAAGTTGTCGCGCACCACTGTTCGTCGCAAAATCGATTCCGATCACCGGCTGCGCCAAGCTATTCTCTTCACATCACAGATGTGCCAGATCAGCCAACTCTGGCACGATGACATCACGAAGATGTTGATGTGCACGCCGGGTGAACTGGCGATGGACCTACATAAGAAGGGTTACAACTGGGAAGTGCTGCTTGATACCCGTGGTTGGGTTGGGCTCGATATGGACGCCGAGTACGATCGCCATTACCTGTCGACGATGGACCTGCTGCGCATGCGTCTGCCACACGACCACAAACTGGCCTATCACCCGTACTGGATGGCGCCGCGCAATGCCGATGGCTCGGTCACGACGAACGAGATCATCGAAGTCAAGAAACTGCCGTAAACCACAATTCAAAATGGATGGATACGTCTGTATCCATCCATAGTGTGCATCTATTGCTCACTGTTAACTTATTCAACTAGGAACCTGAAACCATGACCACTGCAACTGCACAGAAAAGCGAGGCTTACGTCGAGTCCGCCAATGCCGAAGAAGTTTTCGACAAAGTGACCCAACTGCTGACCGACGCCAATCACCCGAACCCATCCGCCTGGGTGAACGACCTCGTCAAAACCATGGGCGAACAAGTCAAGCAAGAACAGGCACCGGTGGCGCGCGTCGCCGTGAACAGCTACTGGGCGCACAAGCTCGGCATGCTGGGCATCAACAAGCGCATCGACACCGCCAACGAGCGCTTCTGTCTCGAAGACCGCTGCTCGGAAAAGGAATGGCACGAACTGATGAAGAAGATCGTGACACCGACGATCGCCGCGCACGCCCTGTGAGGCGTTACTCCCATGTAGCCGTTACCGTGAGGTAGCCCCTACATGGGAGTCTTTCTTTTATGCCGCAGCCAGCCAATTCATCTTATGGTTTTTTGGAGGGAGCGACAATGCTCATTTCCATTACATGCATGAATTATCCAAAGGAAAATAAGATGGCTGGTAACCGCAAGAAAGCCGAGCAGGAATTGCTCGAAGGAATAGAAAGTATACTCCCCGGCTCCGATAACGTTCGTATTTACAAAGAACTGTTTGCCGGTATGAATGACAAGCAGTTTGAAGACTTCATGAAAGGGCTGGAAGACGGCAGCATCATTCCCGCCATCATCGTACCGAATCGGGTCAAGCCTGATCCCAAAGTGCCGCGTTTGAGTACCAAACGTAATTTGGCACTGGCCAAGAAATGGGGACACAACTTCTTCGAAAAGATTTGGTTCAACCATGGAGACGACCGGCCGCCGTACCTGTCAAACGAAACCTATCTGATCGTGGACTTACCGCTGCGCCGACAAGCGCAGTTGCTGACGAAAAAGATTTCGATCCCCGAAGACAACAAGTCGGTCGACGATTTCACCGGTCAAGCCACGGGTAAATCCAAAGGCAGTCGTCTGTCGTATCCGGAGATTCAATTGCTGGCGGCTTGGGGCTTGGATAACTCCATTCTCGAACTCATCAAGATGCGAGGCGGTGATGTTGGTATGTTCAATGCCTCCAACGCCATGGCGAGCCGCACGGGCACCGTGAGCCAGAAAGTGGTGGAACCTTTCGGTGGTACTGTCAAGTCAACCCAGATGCTGCACACGCTATTTACTTGCATGCACTACAAGAGCACCTTGCTAAAGTAAAGAAAGAAGAACATGAACAAACACAATTTCACACCCAACGAGATGGAAGGCATCGGCGAAGTGTTGCGCAATGCATACCTCGCTGCATTTCTGAATCTGGGAGAAGAGAGGCAAGTAGACGTAACGCAATTTTGGCGAGAACACCTAATGACCGCCAAGCCTTACCTGATGGTAACGGAAAAAGGTGTGGTAGAAGCTTCCCGAAGAATCTTCTCGAATGAAACCTTGTTGGACTTCATGTTGCAGTTCACCAACAATTTCTTCATGCTCTGGGGGGCAGATCACAATACCCGCGTTGCATTTGTCGACCACGTATCCGTTGGTCTTTGCAATGAGATGGGTATCGCTACCGGCAAGGTGAGCAGCTACACTGCCGCGCACAAGGATGTGTATCAGCGCATGGCCACCGTCGATGACGTAAAGAATGTGCTGTCACGCAACACGTGGCTGTTGGTATTGGTCATCTCACCGACTTACTTGTCGTTCCGAGAATACGACCAAGAAAAGGGTAAGAAGAAATGAAAGCGCTGGAAGGGCAGGCCGATATCTACATCAGTCTCGACGAACTGCTCGATACCCGTCGGGGCACCTTGGAACTGATGGACCCGGCGCTCAACGAACAGATCGACGAAGAGGCGTACCAGAAACGCGCCTCGGATGTGTTTCCTGGTGTAAACCGAACAGACTTTCGAGAACGCTACAAGAATCGCGACGGCGACACGCTGATGGTCAGTGTCATGACCAATGCGATCAAATTGCTGCGCAAACTCGTGGCTACGGCTGCCGAGCAAATGGACTCCCGGCCGTACTACAGCCAATGCTCGATCGTCGTGAACTGCCACCCGTACAACCTGCATCAGGCTGTGGTTGACGCTCTGCACCAAGCTCTGCAAGTGCGCATCGGGGTGGACCTCCCGATCAAGATGGTCAACTGGCCCATCTCGGTCCTCACGCCGGAGAAATGTAAAAAAGAGTTTGGTATCCTCATTATGTACAACCCGGAAGAGTGGTTTAATACGCACATGCCGGCGTTGGAACGTAACCCGATGCCAGAAGTCATCATGTTGGCCCCGATGATCCATCACGTGCTGGAACCAAATGACAAAGAATTGGGGCAACTCAAAGCGGCAGGTGCTGCCCCGTTCTTAGCGTTCGAAATGATGGCGCGGCCGTTGGTGTCACTTGACATGATTGAAGTGGAATTCTTTTCCATTTTAAATGCAAACGGCATATAGCCTAGTGGGGCATTTTGCCCCACTAGGCCTTATTCTGCTGCACTGGGTAGTGGCGTGGTGACAACCGTATTTTGCGTGAATTCTTGGTAAGACAATTGACGCGGATTGACCGACGTTTCGCCGTCAACGAGGTTGATACCTACTAAGTGATCCGGCACGGTGGGAATCATACCCACACCGGCGCCAGTGGGTCGCTCGTTCACGTCAACCAGGTAAGGGTTCTTTTGACCGCTGACACTTTGCAGCACGTGGGCGAGCAAACGTGCCACTTGCTCTTGGCCAGCACTGGCGCGGTCGTCCGCTTTGATGCGCATGCGACCTAGGGCAACTTTGTCGTTGCCATCCAGTGCTTTCAGGATGAGAGCTTTGTCTTTTGGATCTTCAGGGAGTTTGCCGTCTGGCATCAACAGTTGGATAAATGATTTTCGTTGGTCGACACTTTCGTCCAACAAGATTTCATCCACCGTCTTGGCGTCATTTTCGGGTAACATGGTGTATTCCTTAGAGAGTATATCGATGCTTTGATACCGAACCACTTCCAGAATAGTTCAGTCACATATCATCAATTTGAAATATCATACAAGATATTCAAAACTAACTTTAAGAAGGAGTCAAAGAAATGGCAAAATCGAAAGAGCAAAAACGCCGCGAAGCAATTGAGCGTGCAAGGAAGAACGTGGTGGATGTATTGATCCCCCGATATACTGAGGCGTCCACAACCGTTAATCCGGGCAGCACGTTCCCTCTGCCGCTCTTTAATAGAGCACTGGTGTATGGCGCCTACGCTGCGCACTGTGACCGCCATGGCAACCCGCTCGACTGGCAGTACTACGAAAAGGCGACTCGGGCAACCGGACAGAACCCTGACCCACTGTACCTGGCCACCACGCACCAGTTGCTCGCGCCGGAAATACTCAAGGGTATTTATCATCGCGAAGAACTGCGCTCGTTGTACGACGTAGCGTTTGGCGTGTAAACACCATGTGGGTGAAATACAAGATGAGACTGACCAAGTGGTTTCTACGGGGACGTTTTAACCGCACTAAAAAGCAGATCGAAAACCAGCGCGAGTTGATGAACGAGCGTGGTCGCTGCACGGTAATGCTGAACGAAATTACAACGGCGCAGTTCGCCTTGTACCACGTCAGTAGCGGCAATGCGTACACCGTCAAAGTACCCGAACGCAGTATCGACGGCTACATCGAACGGCTGCGTAAAGCCCGCACTACCGTGCACCTGGACCGCATTTTAAATGCGAATGACTTCAATTGGGACGCAGTAACGGTCACCGTTGACGAATTCTTTATTTCATCTGACGGCTATTATCAAGACGTCGAAAAAGCAGTAGAACGGCTGAAGAAGGCAGCCCTTGATTTATGTGCTGAAAGCGAAAAAACCGATGACGCTGAATATGGTATCCACGAACATAACCGGCGCCTCTTAACGAAGCTGTTTATCAATCTTCAAGAACTGTCCGAAGCATTGATCGACGTAAGCCTTACGAATTAGCCAATTCACTGGATTGGTCAAAGAAAGGATTAAGAAATGAGAAAGAACAAGTCAAACCCTATACAGCAATTGCTGATACGCCAAGGGAAAGGAAAATCCGAACCCTCCGGAGTAAAGGGACAGTTGGCCGCGCTTTACCGCTCGATCCTCGACGACATCAGTATGAATACGATGTGGTGGGAAAACCTCATGAACGAATTCTTGTCGGATTACGCCAAAGGGGTGACTGCCAGTCGCAAGAAGATCACCAGCATGCGCGGTAACCTCATAAAGGAACTGGGGAAAGACGAAATGACCTGGAAGGTGTTTTACAAAGGTCTGCGTTATCTCCAACCCATCCGTGCTGAATTTTCTGTGCGCATTCACTGGCGCAGCAAACGCATTACCGAACATACCAAAATGCTCGAATTCGGCGATCGTGCCAACTTGGCCGAACTCCTTGACGAACTTAAGGAAACCGACGAAGACGAAAAAGACGATAAGGAAGACAAAGAATGATGACCAGTAATAAAAAGACCACGCCCGACGTGACTCACTACCCCTCCGTGGCACCTGTACCAGCCATCGTCCCCGAAAAAGACAACATCACCCACATCAACATCTATAAATACAGCGCCTCTGAGTTGGGTAAACTCTTGGCACCGGTGACGCACATGCCCTTCGTCCATCCGACACTCGGTTCGTTCCAGAACCTACAAGGTTTCTGGGAATGGATCAGATCCAAAGACAGGCCGGATGCGCTGCGCTTTGCGTCAGGCAGCCGGGCAATCGGTATCGGCCGCAGTCTTGTGAAGATTCGGGTGGACGATTTCGAAGCAATCTTTCTGGAGGCCAGCTTCTGCCGGATCGACCAGAACCAAAAGCTGCGCGAACTCTTCTTGCGTTCTACGCTACCCTTCGACATGTATTTTCTCATGGACCCCAATAACCCCGAGTCGCTGGCTCAGCGACCGGGGTCACGCGATATCGTCGTGGACACCTTCACGAAATTGCGTACCATGATGTCATTCGATGAAATGCCGCCGGGTTTTGGAAACTACCGCCGCCCCCTGAGTTCGCGCTAAGCGAACTTGCACCACTTCAAGAGAGGGCTTTGGCCCTCTTTTTTTCTTTGTTTTAAGGATACCCCACGATGGCCACTACTCTGGCAAAAACCACCTTCGCCGCTGGGCCGCTCGACAGCGTGGCCACAGTGGACGTCTATACGCAGCGCAGCAACAGTGTTATTAATAATCGACCCGATACCTTGGCTAACTCTGGACTGAGTCTTGCCAGTTCTTTGTTTGGCGGCAAAGGCATGTTGGCGTCGCTGCCGCTGGGTGGCGGTGTCAGTGGCCTTCTCAATGACGTCACCAAAAATTTAACGTCACAACTTGGGATCACGAATCCGAAATTAGCCAAAGCGGTTAATGCGCTGACACCAATCGTCACCAAAGAAATTGAAAAGAAATTACCGACTGCCAAGATCAACACCATGATCGCGACAGCGGGTGGCATCGAACGCGCGATTAACATGGTCAGTAATGGCAATGTTTCAGGCGTAGTAAGTTCGGTCAATTCGATCGCACAAACTGCGGGTGTGCCGGGGATTACGATCAAAGACCCTAAGGGGTTGATCGCCCTCAGTACCGGGTTGGTGGACCAAGGCGTCAAGAACGGTGTGCCGGGTGTATTGACAACATTGAAAAGCAGTAACATCATCACGAGTAATGCCCAGATGAATGCCGTGGTTAAAGGTGTATTGCCGAGTATTATCCAAAAAGGCGATCTCGGGACCTTGAAAGAAATTACCACCGTAGCGCCCAGTTCGTTATCTACGCTGGACGATAAAGCGCTCAATGAGTTTGCCAAGTATTACCCAGCGCCCGATTCACCCAAATCGATTGCACAGTACCAATCAGATTTCGGTGACACCAAGTCGACTTTTGCTGCAATTAAACCGGACTGGTTGAGCGCACCGCGCACGGCGAGCAACGGCACCACAGACGATGCATTGAATTTGGGCACGCTTAACAGTGCATCGTCGGAGTTCAAAAAAATGGTTTCCATCGGGGCATTAACTAGCGGCAATCCTGATGACAAATGGCTGCTGGCGGCCACCGCAACGCCAGTACCTGAATACACTGCCGAACAAAAAGCTGCGTGGGACGGTATCACGATCACTGCTGGAGAAACCAAGTTCACGCCATTTAACCAAGAAGAATCCGAAGCCAAGTACGCTGCTTATCTGAAGCAGTACCCGACGCCAGAAGCACGGGCCGCCATGCTGTATCCGGCGGCCAATGGTAAGACATCGGTCAGCCAACCGCCAGTTGACCCACGCGCGCTGGCCGAAGTGGAACGTCTTAAAACAGTACAGTCTGGCCAAAAAGCACCCGTTACCACGGTGCGCGCGCCGGGTTTCATTCAGGGTGATATGGACCGCACCATGGACCAGTGGACTGCGGAACTTAAAACGAGTTACGAACCAGAACGAGCACTCATCGCAGCCTATACACAACAGTACGGTAAAGACTCTGTCCAAGTCCGTGCTCAAACGGCAAAAGCCGAGTCCATTAAAGTCGCCATTGACGATAAATGGAAACGGATCTACGATGCGTACTCGACCGAGTTCACAGCGGCGGTGGCTGTTTACGATCAAACAACTATTACGTGATCGGCAAAAAAAGAAGAGTCCGGGTGGACTCTTCTTTTTCTTTTATGCCGACTACCGTGTGACACCTTTGTAGAACATCGACAACATGCGCGCAGGCGGCGCATCGCCAATGAAGCTGGCAAAGTGTGTCGCACTGAAAAACGAATCCAGATTCTTCATACTGCGGGTAAGGTTCAGTTTGAACTTACGCCACGAATAGATTTGGTCCGGCAAGCTTTGACTGGCGAGCACAGCGCAGTAATCACTGAACATGGTATCGTCCGAGAACGCACCCTTCCAAGCCGCAATGGCGGCCACACCTGCGTCGACTACCGCACCAGCAGCACCAAAGACCGCAGCACCGGTGGCGCCGCCCGCTGCGGCGCCCGCACCAGCACCTGCCACACCACCTGCCACAGTTCCCACAGGACCGATCACCGAGCCAGCACTACCTCCGACAACGCCACCAGCTACACCTCCTACGACGCCACCCGATACTGCACCAAACGTGGCACCGGCAGCTGCACCTGTCCAAGTCATGCCTTCAGAAATCGGCATGGCCATGATGGACGAGAGGTCGGTCACCGTGATGGTCACGTCAATACCCATTGGCACACCGTTTGAATCGAAACCCAAATTGCCTTCACCACGCGAGACTGTCAGATTGGTGATCATTGCCAATCGCGACTGACAGCGACCTTGGTCATAGAACTCACAGATGAAGGGACTTGTGTACGAGTGCTTGCCAGTAGACAACGGCAAAGCGCCTGCCAGCAACATACAGAGCGGTGCGTAGATATTGACAAGACGCGAGATGGGATTGTTGGTCCAACTGCGCAGTGGGATCGTGTATGACATCTGCGGCATGTCCGCCGTCGAACTCGTCCAGTGTTTCGGAATATCGACAAAGGCCGCGCCACCCAGTGCTGCCAAACCAGATGCCCCTACACCTGCTGCGATACCACTGGCGGCGTCTTTAACCACATTGGCAATACTACCCAACACATCCCCCACCACCCCACCCACGATATTGCCGTTGGCGATTGAGAAGTTGGTTGAACGCGAAGAACTTGACATGCTGTTAATTTGGTTTTGCAAATCCGATTCCGCCACTTGGCTGGAAAAGGTTTCACTGACTGCGCCGGTGGAATTGACCGAGAATGTCGCAAACGCGCCGCCATCGTTCAGTTCCGTTTGCAACAGTTCGAGCCAGTTGGCAGTCTTGTCTGCGCTGTTGTTAGCGCTTTCGGTATTGACATCGGTTTTACCGTCTGCCGTTTTGGGTTGCGATACCAAGGCGCCAAACCACTTTTGCATGTACGCCTTAAACCCAACCGGTTTATCGTCGAGCTTGACATTTTGCAGTTCGATCACCCGATCACGCAGCTCCCCAAGATCGTCGCGGTCGAAGATCGACTGCACGGCAGCACGACGTCGTTGCGCCAGACGCTGCGCACGGGTGGCCATCGCGAAGACATCGATACCGCCGCCCGGGGCAAAGATACTTGGCATCTTGTCCGAGATCGCCTTCAAGCCGTCTTTGTCGAACTCATACTTTTCGCCAAAGCGCTTGTTGCCATCATCTTCACCGAAAATACGCGGCACCACACCCATGTTGACTGCGATCTGGTTCAGCATGGTTTGCACCGCATTCCAATATAGCGGCATGGTCGGCTTCAAGTAGTAAAACTTGGTGGACGGCTTTTGTAAGAAGAAACGCAAGCCGTTACCAACTACGTTTGCCACAAGAAGCGGCCAATACACAATACTGGCTACAAAGCCTGCGGCCAAGCCAAGCGTGTAGAAGAAGTTCTTGGCGCGACCGGTACGTGCCAGTTGACCTGCTTCGGCATTGTAAAAGCCGGTGAAGAAAGTTGAGAGCGCGTTGAATTCCGGGACTCCAAAACGAAAACTCACCCGCTGCGCGTTGTTGTTAATCGCTTCCCCGTAATACCGCCCCATGCCCTTACTGCCCGGGAACATGGAATAGATTTCCGTGGAGTCCCCATGCTCATCCATCAGGGTGGCCTTAGGGTCAGCAAACCGGGTGAACTGGGGTGGCGGGTTGATCGACAAATTACCACCCGGTGTGGTGTCTTGGAAATCGTCGAGGATGTTGGTCCGTGTTTGGTTTTGGACGCTGAGTTTAGCCATGTCCTTGGTGTTGACCAAGAACGCTTGCCGCACCCACTTGGCGTCTTTGAGCATTGCACCACTCATGTAAACCCCTTCTGAAGATGTAGAAAACACCAGGAGGAGCGAACCCCTCCTGGTGGCTTAGCCGTTCACGGCCATGGAGACAGGCGCATTCGCCATGGGTCGCATCGGTCCACGACTCGCACCAGCGGCTGGCTTGACCACCTCTACCGGCTTATCCAGCGTTTGAGACGCGGTGGTCAGCGGCGCTTTACGCAGATCCTTCAGAACTTCCAGACTCTGCTTAGCGATACCGAGAAGTTCACTTTGAACACCATACGACTTTTCGAGAATCTGATTGGTCGTGGTAAGTTTCTCAGCCGCTTGGTCCCGCTGGTACTGTTGCTGTGCAGCGAGATTACGCGAACGGGTCGAACTATACCCCGTCATCTCAACTGGGTCTGGTGCTGATGCAGCAGGTGCCTCCGTAGGAATCGCCGCCGCAGCCACGACCGGCGCTGCCTTGGTAGGCGTGGTCGGTGACGTCACTGCTGCCGTTGGAATTGGCGTTTGGTCACTCACTGGTAGAGACACCGCTTTTGGCGCGGCCGCCACTACCGCAGCTGCTGCTGGTGGCGCGCTGCTCGATGGTGCACTGGCACTGACAATCTTCTCGGAACCATCATCAATACCAAACTGCTTACCTTTGTTGCGAATCAGCCCATTCAGTTTGGCATACACCTCGGCCACCGTAAGGGCGCGGCCACTGCTATAGAAGATCGACTGATTCGCTGCTGCTGCATCTGGCATCACGTTCGCCGCAATGGCGTCGGGACTTGCACTCAAAAACTTCTTGGCGCCACCTGCACCCAGAAAGTGCGCCGTGTACAGGTCGGTGTCCGTGAGCTTACGTCCAAGACCTGCCAATGATTGCGCATTGTACTTGATGAACTCGGCACCCAACAATGCATTTGCACGCGGGTCCGTGGCGGGCGTGTCGGGATCAATGCCGTACTTGGCCGCAAACTTCTGCTTCATCGAATTCCACGTGTCCCGCGTAAACTGATACAAGCCCGTTGCTGAACTCGTAGTGGCCTTGATGCTGTAATTGAACCCAGATTCAATCGCCGCCATCGTGGCCATCAGTTTCTCATCCACCCCCACCATTTTGGCTGCTGCCGTGATGGTGTCTTTCAACGCCGCCCAACTACCATTGCCCTTGGGCATGGGGATGGCATTGATGTCACCACCCGTACCTTTTCCTGGGTGCGCAATTTCACGTCCCGAACTGGTCGAGAGCATATCCTTAGCATTCTCGTAAATCCGCGAGAAGATGTTACCAGAAGGCTTGTTCTGCGCGTCTTTACGCTCTGCAAAGAGCTTACCGAAAAAGCCTGGTTTCGACTCTTCCTTGGCCTGGCTACCCGTACTGCTGTTGGTCACACCTTGCCTAACGTCTGTCGACTCTTCCAAGACAACGGCCCGTTTGGCTTGGTCTTTCAGACTTTGGAAGTTGCCTTCCGTGGTCTTAACGTCTGCATTAAGTTGGTAACCCGGCCACGGGCTTTGCTGAATCTGCCACACCGACACCATACTACCATTGTAACTGCCCTTGGCAGTGTAGATCATCGTGGCCACATCCACTGCTTGGATCGCAGTGAGGGCTGGCACCGCTTGTTCCAGCGTCGTCTTCTTGGTGGTGGTCACCATCGCCGATACATAGGCCAAGTAGGTGGGCAAGAAACGCCCATTGAACCAACTGAGCCACGTATACGCGTCGTCATTGGCGACGCCTTGTACACCAAAAGTCGATCCCATGGCAGCAATCATCTTTTCCACCGAGCCCGTCCAAGATGCCACCCCTTTGACGATGGTCATGCCTTTCTTGGTTTCAGCTTCCAGCAGATTCAATGCACGCACTTTATCCGACTGGAATTCCACTAGACCATACGTACGGTAACGCAGCGCCGTCAGGGCATCTAAACGGCCGGTATTGAGTACGTCCGACATGATATCGGGACCTGCCACGGTAATTGCGCCAGTGGTGGTCGCCCCTGCGCCCAGGGCGCCGCGAGTGATCTGATTGACCTTGCCGGTGTCAATCTTTTCTAGTGGAACCTTTTCTGGTAGCTTAACTCCAGGGAGCCCCGCTGACGGTGCCGCTGTGACGGCAGCAATCGCGGCGGTGGCACCAGGCCGTGCTCCATCCTTTGCTGTTGCTGGAGCACCTTTTTCATCCTTCTGGAGTGCCGCTTCTGCCAGTTCAGTTGCCGCTGCCACTTCTGGTTGCCCGACAACAAGTTGGCTCTGATCCGGGAAAGGCGAGGTAAAGACATTATACGGTCCTCCAGGAAACTTAGCAACATTCAGGTATTGCCATTTCTGTGGGACGGTCAACTCTGCAATATCGCGTAATGATTTTTTAGGATCGACTGCACGCAATGCAGCCACGTTGTTAAGGAAAGTGGGTTTGAAACGCCCATCAAACCACAGGATGAAGTTTTGCACCTGTTCACGTTTTTTGACGTCGATATCGAACAAGCCGAGTACCTTCTTGGCGTCAACCTTCTTTTCGTCAAAACTGGCCTTGCCGTCGCTGAAGACAGCGATGTCCGTGAACATTGACTCCAATTCAAAAATCTGCTGCAAATGCTTATCATCCTCGCCCAAAAAACCGTACTGCGCATAACGCAACCGCGAGTAAGGATCGAGTTTGAACTTGGTAAGGTACTTGTATCCATAGTAGCCAGCTGCGCCGATTGCGCCGACTGCTAAGGCTGTCAAGACAACGGGCGATGCGAGTACCGAACCAATACCGGCCGCGACTGCGCCTAAGCCTCCAGCAACACCACCCAAGCCACCCATCAAACCACTGATACCGCCCGTGGTGAGTAAGGCACCCCCCGCCGTCAGGCCGGCGTCGATAGCAGCATCGCCGTAGTTACCCTCTTGGAGATTTTGGTATGCGCTATATGCACCGTAAGCAGTACCCACACCACCTAAGAGCTTACCGCCCATTCCCAAAAGGCGCTTACCCATTCCTAACCCGCCGCGGCCAGCCGCCTTGACCTTATTCCAAAAACCCTTGGGCTTACGACGGCGCCGACGCCGGCGGCGATGATGTTCATTGTCGTTGGCGGCGTCGATATCAATATCGACGCCATCGTCGTCTTCCCCGTCCTTCTTCTTCTTTTTGAAGTAGTCGAGCAGGCTCTTGGTCTTTTCACCTGCGGTACCGAGCAAACTTTTACCGCCCTTCTTGGCAGCCGCTAGCTTCTCGCCCGCTTTTTCCTTTACCGCTTTCAGCTTTTCCTTTTGGCGCCTCAAGAGGTCTTGGTAACTACCATCGCGGACACCGTCTCCGTCAGAGTCACCGGCGACCTTCTTTTTACCAAAGTACTTTTCGAAGAGTTCAGCCATTTTGTCTTTGGCTTTGTTCTTCTTGTTGCGGCCTTTTTCACGCAGTTCTTTCAGGCGTTCTTTCAGGTTCAACTTTTCCAGTTGTTCCCTGGCCTTCGAGAATCCGTTATTGACGCTTTCCTTCAGGCGCTTAGTGTTACCACCCACCGCGTCAATATGGACATCTTCAGCAAAGGTCGTGCGTTCACCCGGCAAACGTGCATTAAGCATGTCGCGGATTTGCAACAGCAAAACCGATTGGTTACGGGACTGTGTACCGATATTCATGCCAAAGTTGAAATCAAACCCTTTAGCCAATCCCCTGGCCTTGTCCACTACCCAGTCTTTCGCGCCACGGAAGGCGCCAGTGACCGCTTTAAGACTGCGCGAAGCGAAGTTCTTAACACGCTGGAGGAGTCCCTTATACCCCGTCTTTAATGGATTGCCGTGTTTGTCCAAAAGACCCGAGGCCAATTGCTCGGCAGTCAAGACAACGTCACCTCGTTCATCCACCACCGGTCCATCGATCTGAGAAGGACGGCGGATTTCGTTACTGGTAATGCGTGAGGCGTACCCACCAGCGCGCATCGTTACCGCGAGCAGGACAGGGTCTTTCTTGCCAGCCACATAGATGTCTTGGGGTTGGTCCAAGAGTTCACCCACCTTTTTGAAGGTGTCGATCCCGAGTTTCAAGCCGCGACCGTAAATACCCGGCACCACTCGTTGGACCATGTCCCACGAGTTCTTGGCTTGGCGTCTAACAAAACCCAAAGCCGAGATCAACTTCTTACCGAGACGCGATTTCTCGAACGCCTGCTGCGCTTGTTCCAGCGTCAGGACGACGTTGCCATCTTCGTCCACCACTGCATTTTTAATGTCCTTGTACGAGCGAATGATGTCGCCCGTCACTTGGTCGCGATATCGTTCGGCGCGCAGCTTCCAAGCGAGTAGGCGCGGCTTGGCTTCACCTTCGATGTAAACGTCGTTGAATTCCTTGAGCTTCTTGGAACCCCATTCACCGAGGCGCCTTGCGCCATCCCATGCACTGGATACTGCACCTGTTACGCGCTGCCGTCCTGCGCTGACACGATTCCGCAACCATTTCGCACTGTTGACTGTGCCGTCCCAAGTGCTGCTTGCGAGACTGCCGACACTGCGATTCCACCAACGGCCGGATTGGCGACCAGAACCTGAACCACCGTGGGTCATGATGCCATTTTCCAGCAACTCGATGATGTGGGCCAACATCTTGTTACCATCATTGATCGCCATCGTCGGATTAGCCGCCTCGATGGCGCGCACCACATCGCTGTTGTCCTGACGTGCGGTAGTCGCTGGCGAGGCTTGCGGTGTTACCTGCACTTGCGGCGCCACACCTGGTTGTTGCTGATTAGAAGACGGCATTTGGAGTTGCCGCACCGGCATCCGCGTAACTGGCGCAGTTTGGCCATCACGGCGACGGCTCACGCGGCGGCCGTTGACTTGGCTCGTTGGCACATTGCTGTCGTCTGCGAGCAGATACTCCCGCAGCTTTTCCATGTTGATAGTGTCGCCATCCAAAATGCCGAGATCATCGAGATGATGACGTTGGTTTAGGTTGACAATATCTTGGACACTCGCCCGTTTGTCCGAGATGTGGTGGCCCAATCCAGCGAACTGATTGGCAAATACCTTACGCTTGAGTTCATTCTCATCGTCGGCAAAATACTTCTTGAATACCGCGGCCATCTTCTCTGCGTCATCATTACTGAGGGAGCGGTACACGTCGGAGCGCTCGTCCATGTACTTTCTGGAGTCGCCCACTTGCCCGTCCAGATTGTTTTCCAACATCTTCTTGCCAAGCGTGCGCTTTTGTTCTGGCGTCAGTTGGTTGCCTTGATCCAGCTCGGCGACAAAATCGTCCAATTCCCGCTTGAGTGCATCCTTGTCACCCTTACCCACGAGTTTGTTCAGGATATTGGAGCGGACCGTGGATGATTCGGCAAATTTATTGTTCGTGTAATCGTACTCGACGAGTTCCTGTTTGTCATCACCCGTACGGATAATTTTCAATTCGCGGTAAATACGCGACAGGTAGCCCGGGATGATGTCAGTGATTGAGCGGTTCGTACGACGGTTGAAAACATCAACATTGCGCACGTCCTCCAGTTTGTCAGATTCCACGTTGGTGGATTCGGGCGACAGCACCGAACGGATGTTTTCTTTAATGGCGTCCATCCAACCGGAGCCAGTACCAAATCCGTTTTTACCGATGCCGCGGTCACTGCGCGCCCATTCGAGCGCCAGCTGCGGCAAGTTCTGTACAAAGTACGCGGCCCGATTACCACCCTTGGTAATTTTCTGGTTCTTCTCCATCTGGCTGTTGAGCCAGGAAGCAAACTTATTGGTGTGGTGCTGCGAGAGCATACCGCCCGCCATACCGGCCGCTTGTTCGCCCCCCGTCTGTTGACGCCCGAACTGGGCCTGCATCTCTCGCAGCTCTGCCAGGGATTCATATGCGCCCAAGCCAGCGCGCACTTGGTCCACCCCATTACGTACCTTGTCTTGCAGTTGACCACCCGCACGCTTGACCATGTTGGCCATGAAGTTGCGGCGCTTGTTCTGCAAGGTGTCCCCGATCTTGTCGAGGAAGCGATTGCGCACCATCTCCGCCAAACGCTCGGAGGTTTTCAGTTTGGCATATTCCGGCAAGCCGGTGTTTTTGAGGATGCCTTCCAGGTGGGTTGACGTCGCTATGTTTTGACGTTTGTTTTCTTCCAGCGACTCGGCCTGCACGTAGTAACTGCGCAGTTGCAATTCGAGTGATTTGCGCTGGTAGTTGATACCGATGGTGCGTTGGTATTCTGACAGTTCCTGCATACTGCGCCGCATCGGTGCCAAGTTACTCAGCACATCCTTGTGACGAGTAAATGCAACACCGTCACGCACACGTTCCCGTGCGTCACCCTCGACTTGACGTTTGTGCGTTTCTTCCGCCTGCGCTTTGAAAATGTCACCCAGTTCCGCCTGGATACCGGCTTCCTTCATCTGTTCGCGGGTGAGGTCAGCCGAGCCATTCGTTTGGATTGAATGCGTCCAATTTTTAAACTTCTCTGCCAGCTTTTTCGGTAAGACTTTGTCGGCCGCCGGGATCAAGCGCTGTGAGGTTTTCTTGATCTCATTGATGACTGGCTTGACCTCTTTGGCCGTCGTATTGTATAGACTCCTCAGCGAGCTGGCGGTTTGATCGGCAGTATCGAGCGCTTCGCCGTATCCACGAGGTAATGCTTTCTTGACAAAATGGCGAATATTGTCCGGGCTGATATGGTTTTCCAAATACCCTTCCCCTGCGGCCATCAATAACTTGGTAGCAGGTTTGCGGTCGTCTTTAACAGGCGGGCCATTGCCAAAATCAAAATCAGGAAGATCGAGTTCGTCGTCGAAATCCCATGCGTCCATCTCTAACTTCTTGTTTTTGGCCATTGTTAATAGCTCCTAATAAACGGTGGGTATGGTACCCCCTTCATAATTTAAGTCCTTGGCGCGCCAAGGACGTTGATTTATCCTTAAGGTGTTCGCATGGCACAGAATTCCGATATCCCATTTAACCTAACACTACTGGAAACTTCGTTGCCGCAGTTACAAGGACTGCGCCCCACCCGGGCACTCGACATCTTCGAGGGCACTACCGGAAACTTTGCCGAAGATGGTTTCTTCTCGGCGTTGACATTTGGTAAGGTTGGCGACCCTCGGCGTTTGACCCGGTTCTCCTATGTCGATATCAAAATCGAGGTTTTCCATCCAGCGATTTACCGGGCGTTCATCGCATTAAAGCGTATGTACGCGGGTATTCTGTCGGGCCAAGAATACGTCCTGTGGAACGACGAACTGGGCGACTTTGAGCGCTCGGACTCGACCAACGGCAAGACGGGGTTTGCGTACTTCGTCAAGTACTGGAAAAGTATCAAGTTCACGGAAAGCAAGAGTGTCCTGCGGATGCAGAACATCCTCTTGATCGAAAACTTCAAGAACGGCAAAGAAGACGCGATGACACGCCGTATCATCGTGATGCCGGCGGGACTGCGCGACATCGAAGTCGGCGAAGACGGCCGGACCCGGGAAGATGAAATCAACGGCATGTACCGGACGCTATTGTCGGTGAGTAACACGATCACCGAGTCGACTGTGAGCAACAACCCGGAAGTGCTTGACACGGCGCGGTATGCATTGCAGATGAAGTTTATCGAGATTTACGAAACGGTGGAGCGGATGGTCGAGGGCAAGAAGAAACTGCTCTTGAACAAGTTTGCGTCGCGCGCCATCATGAACGGCACCCGTAACGTGATCACGGCCATGGACACCAGTGTGGCGTACTTGGGCGCGGATGGCAACATCGACTTCAATACCACGATCGTCGGTCTGTACCAGGCCAGTAAAGCCATCCTGCCGATGTCGCAGTACATGATCAGGAATGGCTTCCTGTCGAAGGTTTTTCACACGGTCAATACGCCCGCTACCTTGGTCAACAAGAAAACATTGGCCCGGGAAGAGGTATTGCTCAAGCCCGCCCAGTTTACTTACTGGATGACGGACGAAGGCGTCGAAAAGATTCTGACGCGTTTCGCTGAAGAATCGATTCGCGACGTGCCGGTGGAAATCGAAGGCCGTTACTTGGGCCTGGTTTACAAAGGCCCGGATGGCACCTTCAAGCTGATGCAAGACATCAGCGAACTGCCGGAAGGCCGCTCGAAAGAGCACGTGACGCCCATCACGTTGTGTGAACTGATCTACTTGTCCGGCTACAAAGAGTGGAACAAGTACGCCATGTACGTCACACGTTACCCGATCGAAGGCCCGGGTAGCATTTACCCGAGCATGATGCACGTCAAGACGACGATCGTCTCCGAAGTGCGACGCGAACTCGATGAGAATTGGATAGTGATGGGTGACGACTGTGTTGCCTACGAATTCCCCACCAAAGGACCGTACATTAACAGTATGGTTCCACACTCTTCCCGTTTAGTGCGCATGAAGGCTGACTTCGACGGCGACATGACATCGGGCAACGGTGCGTATACCCAAGAGTCTCTGGCCGAACTGGCCGAGTTCTTCCAATCCAAACAAGCCTATGTCGGCACCGACGGTGACTTCCTTTTCAGTACCGATGTGTCCACCGTCAACCTGGTACTCCACAACATGACCGGCGACTAAAAACTTACCTCTTAACAGGAGTAATAATGAATAAGGCCATCGAGATTTTTGGTCTGGCATGCTTCATACTGGCGGGACTTTTGATGTTGTCGCCGTATTTCATCATGGCATGGAACGGCCTGATGGAAGAACGAAAAAGGTAAAAAACAAATGGCACTTTCCCCCTACGACACTTACTTCCGGGTGGCCGGGGTGCGCACGACTGCGCACTTGACCACCCCGCCTTTGATCAATGTCGCCAAACTGCAACTGCCACGGGCGGCAGTCCTGCATTACTTAAGCAATGGCCAGTTGGATTTGGCACCGTCACCGAACGATCCCATTTTCTTGGGCTACAGCAAACCCATCCTGATCAACCACCAAATCGAACTGGTCAATCCGGAAGGACGACCTGTCCATGTGCCAGCTGGCTTGGCACAAGAAATCAAGGACTATCACGCCAGTGGTCGTAACCGCCGTTTCCGCCGCCTGCACGATCTTGCGTCGGCGATCCGGGACGAACCGACACTCGTCGTCTACAACTACGGCTACCTGAACAAAGCGTACAAGTACCCGCGCTCGATGTACAGTGAGTTCTATCGTTGGCACAACGACCAAAAAACGATGTGGGCCAATATCGTCAACGTGATTGCCGCCACACAGCGGCAGCAGTTCATCCGCTGTCATCTGCCGAAGTTGCTGCCCAGTATCTCGGAAATGAAAACCGGCGAAGGCGGCCTGTCGCAGCGTGTGGTGAACCTCTTCGATTCCCCCGAGAGCCTGATGCTGTTGGAACTGTGGAAGTGGTTCGGTAAAGACCGCCAAACCTCGCTGTTAGCTCATCTGAACGACGAGCAAGCGCATCATGTCAATCTGGTGTTTGTGGAATCGGGTCGCTGGTTTGTGGTAAACCTGGGCTTGATGAATGATTGGCGTAAAGCCACAGATGAAGAACTGGCGACCAACCCCAAGGCCAATCGCCGCGGTATCGCCGCCTCGGATGTGCAGATTCGTTTCTTGCGATTGATGATGGCCCTCTTCGAAGTGCGCACCGTGGCTGGTCCCGAGACCGATGCTCGCACAGAGGCCGAGAAGGCAATTGATGCAGGTCAGAGTAAGACAGTCGTCCAGCCAAGTGCCAAGGTACCGAAGATGGACCGGACCACCGGTAAAGTGGTGCTGTCGGACCCTGAAGACGACACCACCTTGGTGGGCACGGGTGACCAGCATGCTGCCACTGAAACCGGTGACGATGTCAAGGCCGACCCGAAGCTCACCGAAGAGATGGCGGAAGCTTTGAACAAGCTGGAGTTCTTGGCACAGCAACGATTAGCCGCCCAAGGCCAGAACGATGAGACAGTCGATGCAGAACCGCCCCGGGAAACCCCAGAAGAACGAATGCTGGCGGTCCTTGATCAGAAAGCGGCTGACGGCTACATCTCTGGCGCCGAATACAACCGGTTTACCAAGTTGGCAGCGAGTTACAAGACCATGCTGGCACCCGATGGCTCGGCCACGTTGGAGCACTTCATCAAGATCGATCCTGCCTTGGTGAAGATCGACGAGTCGCCCTCGATTGTCGATATCCCGACCGTGATCGATAAGACGATGCTCAAGTCGAGCCTTTTGGCCTATGACAGCCGTTACGTGAAGAATGTGTTCCAGCGTGACGTGGCTGGCATGGTGATGTCGGTACAAAACGCCGGCATTGCAGTCACGGGTTTTGACGTGGAAGAAGTGGAAAACATCACGGGCGGCTACCGTAGTTACACCTTGCGGGTCGCACCCATCGAAGGTGCGGCCTCCACGCTGCGCTTTAAGCTACCGATCGTCGATGAAGAAGGCACTTACCGTGCCAACGGCATCAACTACAAGCTGCGCAAACAAGACATCGACTTGCCGATACGTAAAGTGGCGCCCTCCAAAGTGGCACTCACGAGCTACTATGGTAAGACCTTCGTTACGCTCAGCGATAAGCGAGTGAATGATTATGCCACTTGGCTGACCAATAACGTCATGGCAAAAGGACTGGATGATGCAGACCTGACCGTCGTGGACCTGTACCCGGCTAACGTGTTCGACAACAAATTCTTGGCGCCGCGTCTCTACAGTTCGCTGGCAATGCGTTTCCGCGGTATCACAGTAGCGGGGTTTGCCATGAACTTCGACCACACCAAGCGTGAATCGCTTTACACCAAAGAAGTGTTGGCGCAATACGAAAAAGATGGCGCCTTGGTGGTGGGGTCGAACAAGAAGAACCAATTCATGGTGATGGACAAGAACGGCGTCCTGTATATCGGCGAAAGTGGTGTCCTTAAAGATTTGGGGACACTGGAAAGTCTGATCCATTTGGACAGTACCGGCGCGCCCGTCGACTTCGCTGAACTGAAAGTGCGTAACCGCACGATCCCGCTGGGTGTGGTGTTGGGTTACGAAATGGGCTTGACCAAGCTCATGCGCCTTCTGAAGGTGGAACCGCGACGTGTACCGGCCGGTGGCCGCAAGCAACTGCAACCGAACGAATACGCGTTGGAATTTAGCGATGAATCGCTGATCTTTGACCGCAACGATCGAAAAGCTGCACTGGTGCTTGCAGGCTTTAAAGAATTCCACCGCGCGATCCGCAATTACAGCGTGTATGAATTCGATCGCCCAGCAGTGTATCTGAACACGCTGGAATCGAATGGACTGAAAATCCACCACCTGCGTGAAATCGACTTGATGTACCAGATGTTTGTCGATTCGATCACGAAAGAGTTGCTGATTGAAATGAAGGAGCCAACGGACTTCCGTGGTCTGTTGCTGCGCAGTGCCGAACTCCTGATGGTGGATTACCATCCGGACGAGAACGACGCCGCCTTCATGCGTAAACGCGGCTACGAGCGGATGGCTGGCGCTGTGTACACCAACCTGATCGAATCGATCCGGGCGCACAACTCGCGTGGTAGTAAATCCAAGGTCCCGATCGAACTGCACCCGTACGCAGTCTGGAAGACGATTGCGGAAGATGCCTCGGTATCCTTGGTGTCGGAAATCAATCCGATTCAAGACTTGAAAGAAAAGGAAGCTGTCACCAGCGGTGGCACCGGTGGTCGCAGCAGCCGCAGCATGACCAAGAAGAACCGTTCGTTCCACCGCAACGCGATGGGTACGATTTCGGAATCGACGGTCGACAGTTCGGACGTGGGCATCAACACGTACACGAGTGCCGACCCGCAGTTCACTTCGCTGCGCGGTATCTCGCGCCGCTACGATAAAGACACGCATGGCGCAACTGCGCTGTTGTCGACGTCTGCCTTGACGTCGGTCGGTGCCGACATGGACGATCCACGTCGTGTGAACTTCATCGGTATTCAAAACGGCCACACTGTCTCGTGCAATGGCTACCGTCAATTACCGGTGCGTACTGGTTACGAGCAAGTCATCGCACACCGGACCAGTTCGCTGTTTGCTGCCAGTGCTAAGAAAGACGGCAAGGTGGTGGCAGTGAATGATAGCGGCATCATGGTTGAATATGCTGACGGTGAAATTAAAGGCTTCCCATTGGGTCGCAAGTATGGCGCAGCCGCCGGCATGACCATTCCGCACACGCTTGTGACGGAATTGAAAGAGGGCCAGAAGTTCAAGGCCGGTGACATCATCACTTACAACAATGGCTTCTTCGAACGCGACGTACTGAATCCGAAAAACGTCGTCTGGATGCAAGGTGCACTGGTGAAGGTGGCCCTCATGGAAAACCCAGCCACGCTGGAAGACTCGTCCATGATTTCGCCGAAGGTCTCTGACCTCATGCGCACTAAGATCACCAAGGTGCGCATGATCAAATTGAACTTCGATCAAGTGATCAGCCGGGTGCGTAAACCAGGTGAAGTGCTGAAAACCGAAGATATTTTATGTGTGATTGAAGATTCGGTAACGGCTAACCAAAACCTGTTTGACGAAACCTCACTGGACACGCTGCGCGCTCTGAGTGCGCACACCCCAACCGCCAAGGCCAAAGGTGTGCTGGAACATATCGAAGTGTTCTACCACGGCGACAAAGAAGACATGTCGGAGTCGCTGCGCGCGCTGGCAACAGCCTGTGACAAGGGTTTGGTGACACGGCAAAAAGCCGAAGGCAAGAAAGCTTATACCGGACAGGTCGATGACAGTTTCCGGGTAGAAGGCGATCCCCTGATGCTCGATACCTTGGTCATCAAGTTCTACATCACCAGTGAGGTCCCGGCCGGTGAAGGTGACAAAGGTGTGTTTGCCAACCAGCTGAAAACGGTGTTTGGTAAAGTCATGACCGGGGAAGTCAAGAGTGAGTCGGGCGTGATCGTGGACGCCATCTTCGGTGCAAAGTCAGTGGACGATCGTATCGTTAACTCGCCTTACGCCATGGGCACCACCACCACGCTGCTTAAGGTTCTGGCCAAGCGCGCCGTGAAAGCCTACCGCAGTTAAGAACACGCAGGCGGGGATGCCCTCGCCTGCGGTCTTGTTTTATTTCGCTTATATACAAGGACCTTTTTAAGGAATTCCCATGCAATCTCCCCAGACTGTGACGACGGTGGTCGTGCTCGCCAATGCAGCCGAACTCGTCAACAACATCGCGCGCGGTGTGCTCGGTAACGATGTTGCCGATACCTTCCAGGGCAGCGTGATCTCGCGCGGCCTTATTTACAACATGGTGCAAACCCAAGCGCAGCAGAAGTTGGCTGCCCACCTGCAAGGAGGCTAACATGCTCAGCCGTGAAGCACTCGAAACCACCCTGCCGCTGGCAGAACGTCTGGACGCCAACAAGATCATCCTGATGCCGCTGCCGGGCTCGCAACTGGACGCACTGGTGCGCGACACCCGCGCCAGTACCCTGTTCAACATCCAGATGGGCGATGGCGGCGTGATGCCCGACATCGACAACATCGCCTTTGTCGCCAACACCAGAAACGAAAAGCTGGGCTTTTCGGACCACGATATCCAGATGGACGACTGCTCCGAACTCGTGGCGGATGCGGTGCGCAAGCATATCGCCTATGCCCGCACTGTCGTGACGCCGGTGATCCTCGACATGGTCGAACGCGTGACAACCGCGCAGAAGAACTCGCCGAGCATTTCCTCGCTGCTGGGCCTGGAAGTCGTGGTCTGGAATCCGCCGGCGCCGCTGACCAACAACAACTTCGCCGGCAGTCTGCGTGAATACGAAGGCGTGGCCTTTATCGAAGCGAACTTCCCGTTTACCCTGGAAGCCAAATCGTTCGAGGAACTGGTCACCCTGATGGAAACCGGCAAGTCGTCGGTCGACACCGACATCCGTGCCTGGGCTGCTGCAAAAGGCGCAGACTTCTTCCTGGGTGTCTGGGCCGAAGCATTCCAGAACATGCTGCGCAAAGAAGTTGGTGGTCGTCCCCGTACCTTCTACGAAATGACCTCGCACAGTGAAACCGGTGCCGACTTCGCTCTGGCCGTGTTCCTGCTGGCGCGCCGCCTGATCGAGGACCCGCCGGAAAACACCGGCCTCGCGCTGCAAGCATACAAAGAAGGCATGGCGGCCTTCCGTGACCAGGCAGCGCTGCGCCTGAACGCCGTACTGTCCGAACTGGAACGCGACACCAACGTCGGTCGTCTGGTTCGTAACATTAGCGGCAAAGTTACAATTGTCAGCGGTCCCGTCTACAAGGCATGGATCGAACAGGATGGCAGCAACGAAATCCTGTTCGGCAACATGCTGTCGAATACGCCGATGTACACGGTCGATCAGATCAACGGCCAAGCTGCTGCCCTGCGTGCGTACTGGCACCGTCACGAGACGGCCACGGTCCTGACCGAAAACGCGGCACGCTTGAACCGCGACCTGGCCCTGCTGCGTAAGGTTTTCATCGAGCAGCTCCACGAGCTGACCGATCCGAACGAAGCCAACCAGCAAAACATCACGATCATCACGCGCCTGTTCGATAAAGAACTGGGCATGGTCACGAAGGACGACTTCAAGAACCTGCGCACGCTATGCATGCGCTTGATCTGCCGCTCGCGCTTCTACCAGACCGATGCAGAATTCATCCTCGAAAGCGGCGACGCAATCTTGCGTGAATTCCCGAATATCGACCCGCGTGAAGCTTACGCCATGGCAACTATCGAATACATCATTCGCTGGGTGCTGTCGCAGATCAAACCCGTGTCGGCCTAAGCGATGGATCTCACCCGCTATATCCGTGACGCGGATCGGGTGCATGCGAGTTTGAAAGAACTCGCCGATGAAAGCCTGGTGGCCGTGCGTCCGCTGAAGCTGTACGTTCCTGTGCGCTTTGCGGAGCACGGTCTGGCCGAGGTTGGCATCGAAACGTATGTGTGCGGGATCGTCATGTATCTTGTCGAGGACAAGTACTATTCGATCTCGCTCATCAACGCCATGATGCGCATCACGCCCACGTCCACCCTGAAGGTCACCCTGGAAGAAGAAGAATACTACGAGTTCTATTTTGAACCCGGTAGTACCGTCATCCCTTCTTTGCAACTCATCCGCACTGACACCCTGGTGTATGAAATCTTTGACGAACTCTTCGCCAAAGGTCGTGTACCGAAGTACGTCACGTACGACGACATGTCGCGTATCTTTGATACCGCGAAGAAACACGCAAACGCCAATGTAGGTGGTAACCACGAAGTGACTTCCATGTTGGTGTCGCTCATCGCCCGCAATGCCAAGAACCGGCGCCAGTACTATCGCCAGTTCGTCACAACCCAGAGCGACCTCACGACCAATCCTCCGATCTGGACTGCGCTGTACAGCGTCACCGATGCGGCCACCAATACGCTCAATAAGCTCGCGGGCTCGTACTTCCACGAAGGTGTGGTCAGTGCGCTGAACAGCCCATCGGAGCGCAAAGAACGTATCGAAACCCTCTTAACGAGTTAAGTCATGACGACCATGCCACCCCGTAACTCCATTCGCTTTGCCTGTACGTCTCTGAAAGGAACGAACAAGGTCGGCGTTTTGCCTGTCGATGAAAATGGTTACCGGACCATGATCGTCGGCGCCCTCAACATGTTCAATTCGGCTGGCGAATTCTACGTGGCAGAAGAGGCCAAGGAGCTGATTGTTAACAGCTCCAGTGCGTTCCAGCGCCGTGTCGCACGCGGCGTCCTGAAGGCCGAATACGGCCATCCCAAGCCCTTCCCGGGGCAATCGGAGCGCTCGTTCGCGGCACGCGTCCTCAACATCGATGAAGACCGGGTCGCAGCGCACCACAAAGAAATCTGGCTCGACTTCGATGCCAAAGCCCCAGATGGCAAATCCGTGATCGGCATCATGAGTAAGGTGCGCGATTCCGGTCCGTTCGGCCCAACCCTGGCCCGTTCACTGGAAAACAAAGACGAGAACGTTTGCTTCTCGATCCGCGCTTTCACGGACGACAAGATGATGGGCGGTATCAATTACCGCACGCTGCGCCAGATCATCACGTTTGACTACGTGAATGAGCCCGGCATGGCGTTGGCTGAAAAGTTCCGCTCGCCGGCACTCGAAGGTTTCACCGGTTCGTTCCTGAACCCGGCAGCATTTGAAACCGACTTCGAACGCACCATGACGCGCAGCATGCTGGAAGCTGGTCTGGCAGAAGACACCCGTAACGGTGTGGCAACTGAATCGGCTTTCCTGAATGCAGTCGATCTATACCGCACGATGGGCTGGCAGCAAACGGCCGATTTGCCCGCTTGGGCGAAGTGGTAAAGTAAAGGAGAAGCTTCGGCTTCTCCTTTATGCCGTGTGGTCAAAATAATTACAACCACATATCACCGATGTGTATTCGATCCATGATTGATCGATTTTTATACTGGGTTGCTATCGTTTTATGAAGTATAACCTTTTACGGAAAGTTAACCAGCATGACTGAACAAACCGCGCAGCAGCACCTGCTGATTCTGAACGGCACCAAGTACGACCTCGACAAAGTGCGGAACATCCCCGGCACGATCATCGAGGTCAAACGTGAAGACCTTTGCCCTGACATCAACTGCTCTGAAATTCAAGTCGGCCTGCACGCTGTGACGGCGCCCCAGCAAGTGACTTACCAAGAAAACACACCGCGTGCTGGTTACCGCGAATACCAGAGCGATCCATCGGATGCGGTGGTGGTCATTAAGCACATGGGCAAGTTCCTGCTGCTGCTTGGCCACGCGACAATTTTGCGTTCGACCAAGCGGCTGGTCCGGGTGCGCCTGATTACAACCGTCGCCATGAAGGACCGAGCGCGCTTGCCGAATGCACCTGCGCCCGCTGAACCGGCGTGGGTGGCACCTGCCAGTTCGTATAACAACGAATTCAAGAACACGCCGCGTTTCAAAGAACACAAGAAATTTACCCGATAGCATTTCGCTGTCACCTCTTGCAGTACCCATTGACCCGTAAGGGCATTAACCATGAAAAAGGAAACAACCATGAGCACCGAAAACATCACCGAGATCAGCGACGTCGTTGTCAAAGAAACCGTCACCATGACCATCACCGCGCCGGACGACGGCCTGAATGACGAAGTGCGCCACATCGCCAAGGTCGCCGAAGACACCCTGAAGGGCAAGTTCGACATCAACGGCGTCGGCAAAGCGGACAAGGACACCTACGTGACCCAGATGCTGACCGACGGCCTGACCGAAGCCGAGATCACCCGCTTCACCGGCCACCACCGCAACGCCATGGCCGGCCTGGGTCTGGGCGCCGGCCTCGCTGCGTTCGCGTTCATGCAGGAAAACCCGGACGTCAACGTCGTGCGCGCGGACATCCCGACCGTCGGCAAAGACTACTACTCGGTCAAGGTCACCAAGCAACGCGACGTCGCCGGCAACACCAGCTACGGCCTGGTCCAAGTCTCGCACGAACTGCACGGCAGCGGCAAGGACGACCCGATGAATAAGGTCAAGTCGATCCTGGGCAACCACGCGCGCCAACTGTTCGCCAAGCTGTAATTCGGCCGCCTTCGGCATAAAAGTAAAAACCGCGGTCCTTCGGGGCGGCGGTTTTTATGTCGTCTATTCTTTTTTTGTTGATTAGGAGAAAAATAATGAATCTTCCCAATAGCCGATATCCCACGCAATTCGGCGGCCACTTCCCCGAAGGCGAGAAAATTGAAGTCGACGCTGAAGCCTTCCGCAAAATCCTCAACGCGCTTCTTTCCAGTCAAACGCACCATATTCTGGAACACATGGCCACACGGAATTTGCCGGATAGCGAAATCCGTACTCTCCAGATAAACATGGAGGTGCACCTGATCAAGCATGTTTTGAAAAACGGTTTGAATAGTGACGGCGACGCCCAAGCACTCGCTAACTTGGTTGCCCAAACAAAAGAACGGGTGGAAAAAGATGCGGACGAAGCTTACGCAAAAAATCGTATTCAAATCGCCAGTATGCTCGACATCGCCGAAACGTACCCGAAATCGTTCCCCAGTGGCTTCAGTGAAGGCGAGATCGTGAAGAGGAAGGACGGCAAACCGTTCTTTCTCGGGGAAACAAAATATGTCGAAGACGCCGTCCTTGTAAGAAGCCAACCGGAACACAATCTTTTGTTTCTCGGTACTACGACAGACTTCAGCACGACATGGTCTGCACCCACTGAGCTTCTGAATGAAGTCGAGTCGACGGGCATCTTCCTCGATGCAGAAAGCATGCAGCATTTGCTGATCGCTTACGAAGTACTGGTCGGAAAGGAATAAACCATGACTGAAGAACCCGATGTCGATGCGCCTCAGGAATTGATTGATGATATCTTGAAGCGCAGAAAGAACAATAAGCCGCAGTCTCCGTTTCACTTCGGCAAGATGGAATTCAAGCCGGAAATAATCGAAGTACTACCCGTGAAGCGTAACGGCGGTAAGCCGTGGCGTGGCGAAGTCAAACCCAGGCATCTGCGGGAACAGGAACCCTACCGTCACCCTTTTCTGAACACCGACAGCCGTGACTAAGCGTATCCTGATCTGGACCTGTCAAATGGCACGGCACCGTAGGCTCAAAGAGCTTGGGGTGCCTTTCCTCGATATCACCGCCATGTCCGGCTTACAGCATTTCGCACCAGAGATGCGGTATGTTCGGATGTACAAGAGTGGGACCATGTTAGAAGACGAATACACCCGTATCTATATCGACAAGATGCGGCGTTCGGTGCGGGACCACGCCAAGGCATGGGAAGACTTGGCGCAGTACGAAAAAGTCGCGGTGGCGTGTTACTGCCGAGTTGGGGTGTTTTGTCACCGTCATATCTGGGTGACCTTGGTGAAGAAGTATTTTGCAAGGAAAGGCATTGCTGTCATTGACATGGGGGAATTTACCTGCGATGACGATTTGAAAAAAGAAGTACCAGAAGTTGTAAACGAATAACCAATTTTAAGAAAGAGTAAATCATGAACGATGATGGCTTTAAATTGTTTGCGTTATCTCATCTCTTAATCCTCGTTGCAGGATTATGGTGTTTCGTCACATTCTCAATCGAAGGCACCTATACGGACGAATCAATTTTGATTGATCAACAAATCGAGCATCGTTTCAACCAACCCTACAAAGTCGTCCTGTTAAAAACATCAGTATTCGTATTAACGCTACTCAGTGGACCCTTTTGTGGCTTTACCATTAGTTGCTTGGCCAAAAAAGCTAAGCGATATTTGCAATTTCACAACGTAAGAATAAGCATATTTTTACAATAAAGAATTGAAAGGAAAAGAAATCGACACCGATCTCGACAACATAAAAGGAGAATAGATGTATTTACCAATTGCTATTCACAAAGACCCCAATAGCAGCTACGGAGTGGCAATCCCCGATGTAGTAGGCTGTTTCTCGGGAGGTACTACCATCGAAGAGGCAATGGAGAATGCGCAGAAAGCAGTCTACGCGCATCTCGCTGCCGCCGAAGCCGTAGGAATACCCTTCGAAGTCAAAGCATCTTCGGTTCAGGAGTTAATGGAAAAAGAACCGAAAGCATATGCTGGGGCAATGTGGGCTTACATCAGAATTGACTTGGCAGAAATGAATTCAAAAACGGCCCGTATTAACGTTTCGGCCAATAGTCAAGCAATTGAAAGGATTGATAACTATCTGAAGAATCGTCCTGAAAATCGCAGCGAGTTTTTGATTCAGTCCGCACTCGCCATTATCGATAAATCGGCATAAAGGAAAATAAAAGCCACACCCAGTTACGGGTGTGGCTTTTATGCCGCGAACTTAAGGAGCCGAGGCTCCTTTTTCTTTGGCTTAGAAACGAACGGCTTGGGCGCCCAGCTGCTCGACGTTGGCCTTGTAGCCGGCCGCAGCCGCTTGCACGGCAGCGTCGATCTGCGAGACGAACGCCGGACGGTTCCACGGGTTCGCGCCACTGATCTGTACGCTTTGCAGGACTTCACGGGCCAGGTTGTTCACGCCTTGGCCTTGCTGAGTCAGCGCGGCGAACTGGATGCTGACCATCTTCTGCTCGGCCGCTTGGGTGAGGTCGCGCTTGGCGGTGATCTCGCCCGTGCTCTTCGGCCAGAAGTTGGCGACCAGGTACGCCTGCACCGGGTTCAGCATGGTGGCGTCCGGTTCCACGAACAGTACCGTACCCGCATACAGATCGGCCAGGTGGTCGGTCGGACGGGTGATGCCGGTCATGGTCATGATGTCCGGGTAGCCCGTCTGCGGATTGATCATGAACGTGCGCACGAAGGTACGCCAGAAGTTGGCGATCGACATGTTGTACTTCTCGGGCCACTCGCCTTGCGGTTGGGTCCGCGCCTCGGTGGCTTTCGTGAAGTCTTCCATCATCTGGCCCGAACCACCGACCGCGTTCTCGATGACTTCCAGTTCGTAACCGCCTTGGAAGCCGGTCCACGATTGGCAGTGCAGTTCGATCAGGGCCTTGTAGGCGATGATCCAGGCACGCTTGTCGGCGTCCGGCAGCAGGTCGAATGCTTTCGGATACTCGATCACGAACGAGATCAGGTTCTTCTGGACGTACGCTTGCGTGCTGATCCATTGGGTGAAGTCCGGCGACAGACCGTTCATGCCGCCGTATGCGAGGTTCAGGGATTGGTTGAGAATCCCCAGCTGCGGGCCGGAGCCCGGTTTCATCAGGGTGTCTGCGAAGCGGCTCATATTAGGCTACCATGTCCTCGATGCGTTGACCTTCGATGGACAGCGTCTGCACCGTCTTCATGCCAGGGGCACCGATGGTGATTTTCGTCGTCCAGCTGTAACCGCGCTTCTCGTCGAAGGCGGTGATGTAGGCCTTGGGTTGGATGATGAAGCGGTTGTCGTAGCGACCCGCGATCCGGTTCGTCATGTACTTGTTGACTTCCGTGACGAATTCCAGATTGGACAGGTCCGAACGACCGCTGAACTTGCGGCGGGTTTCTTCGCCGATCATTTGCAGGTCGCAGATGGCCAACATCGTGGTCACCGAGTTCAGCACCGAGTCATCGCGGTCGTACACCGTCTGGAACGCTTCGATGTAGTACTGCGAACGGTCGTACGACGCCGGGGTGATGAGGCCCACGACCCAATTGGCGTCGCGCGTGTCGTCGCTGCGGGCGTTGACGTTCAGGTTGGTGAACAGCTTGATGTCGCGACCTTCGTCGACGTCAAAGCGGCTGCCCGACTTCCAGTTGCCGTCAGCGGCGCCAGTGTAGCTCGACACCATGTCCAGCAGTTCGAGGGTCAGCGGCAAGTCCTTGCGGATCGCGCTGCCGATGTAACGACCCGAACCGCCCATCAGTACAGCGCGGAAGCAACCGGTACCGAAGTACTCGGAGTCCGGGTACATCTGGACGTGTGCCAGCAGCGTGGTGGCCATGGCGGTTTCTTCCGCCGCCGTCAGTGGCTTGGTGCCGAAGATATGCGTGGCGAGTGCCACCCAGGTGTTCTTGCGTTGGGCCAAGATTTCACACAGGGCCTTCTTGGTGTTCAGCGAGAAACCGGTGTCGTAGATGGACGTGTATGGGTACTTGGCCATGTCCTTCCACGGGCTCTTCGGGTCAGCGAATTGCGCGCAGGCCGCCGCCACGAGGGCGTCGTAGGTGGCGTTGGTCATGGTGCCATCGCTGCCGCCAGCCGCCATCAGGTTGCTGTTTTCCGACAGACGCACCGCGCCGCCAGTGCCGTTGATGATCTGGCAGGTGTGGTACGGTGCCCCTTGGCTGCTGGTGGCGCCGAACAGGTTGAAGCGGTATTCTTCACCAGCTTCGCCGGTGAAGTCCGAGAACTCATCGCGCTTGGCCACTTCCTTGGCATACAGGTCGGCCAGCAGGTCGGCGATCTGGTCGTCATAGACGTGGATTTCGCCGAACGGACCGTATTGGACGGTGCCGGCCGCGCTGTCGATGTTTTGGTAGTTCTCGGTGAAGATGTCGCCAAGGTAGTACTCCTTGTCGTTGGTGCGGTCGAATGCACCCGGCTTCAGAGAGAAATCGATGAACTGGGCGCCGGTGAGCGTCGTGGCGATTTTCGGCGACGACAGTTCGTTGGCACGTTGGACCAGGGCCAGACGGAACGGGTAGAAACCTTCGTTCTTGACGACCGTGGCGTCCATCGGGTTTCGGCCGCCCAGCGTCGGTGCCCACAGGCGCACGCCGTTGTTGTTGCCGTGGGCACCGAAGGTCGGGACGCGCAGGTCCATGATCGGGATACGCACCGATTGGTTTTCGTCGTCGTCCGTCTGGTCGCCTGCTTGTTGCACGGCCAGGCCGAAGGTGTCAGCACCGTCGACACCTGGTTGCACGGTTTCGAGTAGGAACTTGATCTTGGAGCCATCGATCGGGACGCCGGCGGCCACAGGCACGCCATTGACGAGCTTGATGCTGCCATCGGCGTTGCGTTGGTAGTCCTGGACTTTGGTGACCAGCACGTCCGCCAACAGGCGCACGGAAGCTGGCGGTGCCGCATCTTCAGGTTGGAGACGCAGCATGAAAAATGCGTTGGCATTCTTCATGGCGCCGTTGGCGGTTTCAGTCCCGTGGGTGGCGTACTTTTTGCGCATGTCGAAGGTGTCGACGCCGAAAATCGACTTCGCCGTGGCGGCGTCGACAAACGTCAGATCCGTCGGACCTTTCTGCGCAAAGAGGGGTACAACAGGGCAATGCTGGGGACGCGCTTCCTGTACCGCCGGCTGCTGCGCGGTACTGGCGTCATCCGTACCGAGCATTACCGACCGGGGAGTGCCGCGGATAATCGTTTCCGACATGGTGGTATCCTGTCACTGGTGAATAAATGGTATGGTTTCTGGGACGATGCCTTGCATCATAATAATGTAATTTTTTACTTCGGTTACTGCGAGTAATAAAAAGCATTCGCCCGGTAAAATAAATAGGCCGAAAACGTATTTATTTAACATAGGATGATGCAAGAGCGTGGGCATGTTGCCCTTTCTTGTGCCCCTTCTCTTTTTACTTAGGAATGCATCATGACGATTTACCATACTGCTTACGACACGACGCAATGCGAAGGCTTCGGCCCGGGCGTGAATAAAACACAACAACAGATGCAAGCAGCCATCGCCATGGGCGCGCTGATCTACGCCTCACCTGATATGCTGCTTGTCTACGACGGTGATAACTACCGTAATGCGATCGCGGGTTTTACCCATCCGATGCGGGTATCGAACAAGCCTTCGCAAGAAAAAGGTGACCGCCAAGCACTGGCCATCGATGTGCGTCCGTTCGGTAGCTGGAGCCGCAACCAAAACAAATTCGTCGTGCGCGACGAATCGCAAATGATCATGGCACTCCTGCGGCTGCGCTTGAGTTCGATCTGGTTGACCGAAGAACGGTCGTATCTGCGCAACGTCTCGCCGATCCCGATCAAGATGTTCGCCAGCTGGATCATGGAGTCCCTGGCCAACAAGTTCGCCCTCGAACCACTCGAGCGCATGAACGTGTCGATTTTGGCGGGTGTTCTATACCTGTCCAACTTCAGTGACACCACCGAACTGGACGAAAACGAGCGCACCCGCTTGGCGGCATCGCTCAGCCGTGACCTCGCCATTGATGTCAAGGAAATCCTGCCGGTGGTTGACCAGTACCCGAGCCTTGCTGGCGTCGACGCTTTCTGCAAAGCGGCCAGTGCAATGTGCGGTGTGCGTCTGGCTGAACTGAATCGCGGCCTCTTGTACGCGTCGCTGGGTGGCTCGTGGTTCGGTTATAACTTCAAAGAAGTGCTCGCGGTTGCATTGGAACACCCGCCGACCTGGCTGGCCATCGTCTACACAGCGGGTACCGACCGGTCGTATCGCAACACGCGCCTGTTCAAGACGTTTGAGAACAACAGCCGCGGCGGTACCGACGACCTGTTCAAAAATTCACTGAAGCGCTTGGTGGACAACCTGGCACCGCTCACCACCGCCGACCTCTAAACTCCAGTCTCCAGTCAATCCGGCCACTCTGTCGCCTTAGCCGCGACAGAGTGGCTATTCTTTTGTCAAAGGTTCGTCATGAGTTTAGACTATATCGTCAATCATGCCATTCTGAATGCATGGTGCAATCCGAAACAGGATTTGCAATCCATCGTCAAACCGAAGCGCATCACGCGCAAGATCGGCGTATGGGGTGACTTCGACGCCGGCAAGATCAATTACCTGTTGCCTGACAAGACCAGCCGGTTCCATGTGTTTCAGGTTGGCCAATTGAGTCCAGCACTGATGGGACTGATGGAAACGAATGGCCTGTGGTTCAACGTGGCGGACACCTGCCACAAGAAGAAGCTGGTCGTGGACATTTATAGTCAGTTCGGTATCGAGTTTCCGCGCACCCAAACGTGGTACATGGTAACGCGCAACCGTAACTTGATCTTCGCGATTAAGGAAGTACCGAGTATTTCGGTGAGTCTGCGCGAGGTTGACATCTTCTTGCGGGTCTACACCAACGCTTTCTTCCAAAGCCGCCGTGCCGGTATCAACGTCGACGACATCAAAGTCACGGGGCAGGCAATCAGTACCACCGACGACGTTCTGAAGTTGCAAAACATGCTTACCGCATGGCAAACACTGCCGGGTGTGGCCTACGCCTTTGTGAATGGCTATAAAGTTTCCCACGTGACCATGTTCTCGGCCAAAGTGGGCGATTACGTCGAACTGGTGTACGACAGTTCTGTTGAGCGCATTGTTGATTTCCCGCTAAAGGATCTGAAAGCGTTCAACAGCACCCTCGACAAAAAAGTCAAGTACCTGTTGCATTACCCGGGCCAAGGCTCGGGGACGATCGACTACCATGACGACATCGATTTCTTTTTGGTGCGGCGTAATCCCCGCAATGGCCGGCACCGGGGCGTGTACTACCACCGCAATGCACAACAAGCGGATGCAGTGCGGATGGTGACCCACAAAGATTACGCGATCCCGGTCGATTACATCGATGCGTACTTGGATTCCCAGACGGCGTGGAATTTTGAAGAAGTTTTGCTGCGCATGCATGTACGCCAATCAGGTTACCACCGCCCCCTGATCGACGAAGCCAACCGCATCAAAGAACTGTACAAGATGAAAGATGCAGACATCGCTGAAGCCCTGCTCTCGGTCGATGCAGTCGTACCTAACTGGACGGCGGCGACACTGGAAGCGTCAGCCTACGCAGAAGTCATGCGTTCGCCCACGGCCAACATGAGCCCACGTCTGGTTCAGGATGCCTATGGCTACAACGCCATCAGCAAGCTGCTGTGCGACAGTCCGCTGTTCATAGTGGTCAATTCGGGGCAACGTACGGTGAACCTGCCGTACGGCCTGCAAGTTCGCTGCGGTGCGTATGAGTACGATGCCAGTGGGTTCTTGCTCGGTTATTACCAACACACCCAAGGCGCGCTGTATTCGGCGCGCAACAAGAATACGCGCTTGGTGGAATTCGTGGCCGGGATTCTTAGCACTCAACTGGAAGAAACCTACGGGGCACAGGAAGTCGAAATCGATGCCGCCGTCGATTACCGTTTCTACACCTGCGGCATCGAGTACGACGGCACGATCAATAACAAATGGGTCGATGTCACGGATACGGCGTTGTACGCTATCGTGGACAACAAGGTGACGTGGTTCACCAATCCCGCGACGACCTACACCTTGGTGCGTGGTAACAGTCGGTTCTTGGCGTATAGCCTTAATCTCGACAACAGCGATGGCTTGGTGCGCTTTTCGTTGACGCATCTCGCCATGCGCGGCGGAACGCTTGGTAACCACGTGATGCAAATCCCGATGGGTGAATTGGATGTTTTTATGAATGGCCGCTCCTTGATCAAGGATGTCGACTACTATGTGGACTTCCCCGTGGCCGTGGTCACCAACAAAGCTTATCTGAGTGCAGGTACCACCCAGCACATCGATGTGCGATTCACCGGCTTTTGTCACAGCGACATGAGCATGGAACGTTTTGATGAGAATGGTTTCATCGATCACGGCCTACTCTCGTCGAACAACCGTTTCGACATTCGGGACGACAAGATTCAGCGCATCACGGCGGGTGGTGCGCTGTACGAGCGACAGGAACTGTTGTTTGCAGAGGACGATCTAGGCGTGCGGGTGCCGGATGCTCGCAATGGCTTACCGTATTCGATTCGTGACGTGATCGCACCACTGCGCGGTATTGCAGCGGACGACACGTACACCCTGCGCGCCAAGTCAGTAGCGACGGACAAAGTCGTCAGAAATTACCTCACCCAGAAGTTGCCACAGCAAACGTTCAATACACCGAACGCCATCAAGGATTTGTATCCGGTCTTCAGCCCGTTCTGTGCCAAGATTTTGTTTGACCTCAAGAACGGCAACCTGAATGACCCGCGCTTGAAGGCGTTTTACAGCGACAGCGATGTCTATGACATATGCGAGCCGTACGAAGCGCTGCTCAAATGCGACCCGACGCAAGATGGGTTGCAGCCGGACCTCAACTACGTGGCCGTTCACCCTCACCAGCTTAACACCGTGGTGGATGTCGACATCTACGGTTACAAATTCCTCACCCGTGTGGTGAAACTGTATCTGAAGGGCCGTGTGAACTTGTCGCAGTTCATCCGCCTTTCGGCTTAATGGAGAAACTATGTCCGAAATCAATTCTACCGGTGTTGTCGGCAGTCTCGATAACAAAGAGCCGGTGTACGACCCCAACCGTGGATGGCGCACTTGGGCGCTGTTCGAGATATTCCAGGGCGACATCGGTGAAGGCAAATTCGTACCGAACGTCAAAGATCGCGTGCTCGATACCGATACCGAAACCTACTGGCGTGTGGTCAGTATCGACCCCACGACGCTGGTACCGACCCTGGTGAAAGCCACCCCGACAGTGGTGGACGGGGTCTTCAGTGAAGAAGACGTGCTGCTGGGTGTCGGCCCGGGCCCGCAAAACAACACCTATTTTGCGTACCTGAACGACAAAGTGCTGCCGTTCTCGATGACAATCGACATGCGTTGTTTCATCTGGTACTCGCGTGCCAAGTACGCGCGCGTCATGCGCGGGGGTGTGGCCGGTGCAGCGAGCCGGGTGGTCAGCGCTGTGTACGATGCCTCCGGCAATCTGGTCGGCCAGGACATCCCGCTGGAACTGGCCGAGTTCGTGGGCAACAAAACCCGCAAGGTCGTGCCGCCGTTCAAGTGTACCGAACGCATTCCCAACGGTGAACCGGTTTACGTCGTGTTCTACGACGATGCCAACCAAATTCTATCCAAGCGTCAGGTGTTGGTGGAAAACAGCGACTTCATCGCTGTGCCGAATACGGGTGTCAAGTACATTAAGGACGTGTATCTCGATACGCCATTCCTGTCGGCGTCCGACGCGACACTGCTCCAGTACCCGATCAACGTACTGATGCAGGGCCTGAACATGATGGGTGTGGTCGAATACAGTGACGGCACCAAAGCACGTTTGCCGATCGACGGTACCAAGTTTGAACTGTTCGGTCTGGAAGACTACCTGTTGTCGGTCGTGGGGCAAGAACTGCCACTTGTTCTGAACTACAACATGTCCAGCGAGGAAGTGGCATCGGGACCTGAGATCGGTGAGAACCGCAACATCCCCAAGAAGTACCGTGCCAAAACGCTGGTGGCGAATGGTTCGTACTCGGTCAAACTGTTCACCTTCCCAGTATGGATCGGCGAGCAAGATGGTTACCGTCTCGAATGGTTCCTGACCAATCTGGAACGCACCAACATCTGGCGCTGCACCTCGCAAGTGCGGATCAACGAAGGTGGCCGGCAATTCAGTCCCAGTGAATATGGTACCAACCAGCGCCTCGTGGTGTCGGTTGACCTGCAATCGGTCAACCCGTCATTCAACAAGTACAAGCATGTGCAAACTCTCGATGTCACCCTGTTGGCACCGGGCACAGACCACAACACCAACTGGCAAATCGGTTTCCAGCCGGGACAGAACCCGCCGTTTGGTGTCCAAAACTATGCGGCAACGACCTTCGTCGATGTCAACAACTGGAAGGTCAAGATCGACATGGGCTTGACTGACGTGAACCTGTGGCTCGAACGGGTGTTCTACCGCACACTACCGCTGTTTGATCCGCAGAAAGAAGCCAAGGCGCCAGCACCGACGCACTTCGCGTTCGACTTCGTGGGACGCTCGATCGAATTCCCGATTGCGGAATGGAAGACCGAGCACACCATCAGCGAAGCAGTGGCTAACGGCGGTACGCTGTTCGTCCGGTTCTTCAAGCGCACGCCGGATAACGACATTCAGTTGTCGATCTGCGGTCTGCCGATCTACCAAGCATAATCCCCGCCGCCGCCCTTGTTTCGACAGGGACGGCAATAGGAGAGACTCATGAGTAGCATCATTTTGTTTGCGGACGACTGGTTGAAATTCCCGACCGCTCGTCCAGACTGGGATACGAAGAATGAAAGCTTCGTGCGCATGGCCGCACTGTTGCATTCGATGGGCGTGAAAAATTGCTGCTTCTTTCTGGCCCTCCTGAACCCGCGTCTGAAAGGAGTGGACCCCCGCAGTAAAGATTTGACGGTCGAACAAATGACCGACATCGGGGTAGAATGTAAACTCAACCCATGGTACTTCTTCCGTGAAGTGGCGCTGGCACCAGGTAACGGTAGTAACGATGGCGTGATGGTGGAAGCCAATCGCGGCAACATTTGTCTCTGGTGGTTGTTCTTCAACCACATCACGGTGTTCTTGATTCAGATTCGTCAGACGGGTAAATCATTTTCGACCGACGTATTGATGGTATTGCTGATGGAATTCATCTGTGAGAAGACCGTCATCAACTTGTTAACGAAAGATGATACGCTGCGACGCTCGAACATTGAGCGTATGAAGTCGATTATCGCTGACTTGCCCAAGTACCTGCAATTGAAGCATCCGGACGATGCCAATAACACGGAAGAAATTACCGTGATGGCCCAAGGCAACCGATACAAAACGCACGTGCCGCAGCAGTCGGCAAAACGCGCAATCAACATGGGTCGTGGTTTGACTTCGCCGATCTTCCAAATTGACGAAGCCCCATTCCAGCCGAACATTGAGATTGCACTGCCCGCCGCACTGGCAGCAACGGGTGCGGCCGTCGATCGTGCAAAAGAACAGGGTTCGCCGTACGGTACCATCTTCACGACAACCGCGGGTAAGAAAGACGATAAAGACGGTGCGTATATCTACCGTTTGATTTCGAATTCAGCAATCTGGTCAGAAGCGTTTTACGACGCCAAAGACCAAGTGGAACTGGAAAGCCTGATCGCCTCCGGTTGCCGAGCTGAAGGCAAGATCAAAACGATCGCTGTGAACGCCACCTTTAACCACCGCCAGTTGGGTAAGACGGACGATTGGTTGGCAGAGAAGTTGGCGAAGTCGTTTGCAACCGGTGAAGATGCAAACCGAGACTACTTTAACATGTGGACCTCGGGTAGCCAAACCTCACCGCTGCCGATGGAAGTGTTGGAAGCAATGGCGCGGTCGGTCAAGGATGTGGCGTATACCGAAATCAGTCGGCCGTACAATTACATCACGCGTTGGTACATTCCGAAGCATCAAATCGCAGAGCGCATGGCCACTGGTAAGTTTGTGATGGGCATGGACACCAGTGAGGCGATTGGACGAGATGAAATTTCGCTCGTCTTGATGGATGTGGAAACCTTGGAAGTAGTAGCAGCCGGTTCGTATAACGAATTGAACTTGATTACGTTCTCGGAGTGGCTCTGTGACTTCATGATACGCTTTGAAAACGTGACCGGTATCATTGAACGCAAATCGACTGGTGGTATGATTTTGGATTACCTGATCCTGTTCCTCAATAAAGCCGGGATCGATCCATTCAAACGTCTATTCAACTGGTATGTGAATGATCAAGCGGTGCAAAAGGAACGGTTCAGGGAACTGTGCCAAGTACCCTTGGGTCGTCGACCGTATGGCTGGATCGACCGCGTCAAACGTTTGTTCGGGTTTGCCACGGCAGGATCGGGTGCAACGTCGCGTTCTGAACTCTACTCGACCACGCTACAAAATGCGGCGCGCCTCGGGATGAACACAATGAACGATAAGGCACTGGTCGACCAGACCGCAGGCTTGGTCACGAAGAACGGTCGTGTGGACCACCCTCCCGGTGAACACGACGACATGACCATCGGCTGGTTGTTGGTCAACTGGTTACTCACCCAAGGTACCAACTTGGTACACTACGGGATCGATCCCGGTAAAATCATGAGCCGTGTTTCGCGCACGGGCAAACAGAAGACACCGGACGAACTGTGGGAAGAAGAGGAACAGGCAGACTACCGGGCACGGATGGAAATCCTGATCGAAAGGCTGCGCCAAGAACCAGACGAATTCGTTTCGCAAAAGCTGGAACAAGAACTGCGCATGATTGACCGCCGTATTGTGCGCGATGTGGGCGAAACCCATAGCTTGGACCAACTCTTGCAAAACGTAAAGGAAGCAAAGTGGCAGCGGCGCCGCGATGCACAAAAGTTCACTGGCAACCATCGCCCTCCACCGAGTGCGGCTGCGCCAAGTGCGGGCCAAGGGTACGGATTCTATACCAACGAATCTCCCCACTGGAACCGTAACCGTCGTTTCTAACACGGAATAAAGCCCCCTCCTAGCGTTCTGCCGGGAGGGGGCTTATGCTGCAATTTCTGGGTCAAGCTATAGACATGCGTGCAATCACAAGATCGAGGTAAGCAGAGATGGCACTGATACGCTGTAAGCTGTCGTCCACAAAAAGTGGCAACTGAGCAGGTATATCAATCTCCAACTTACAGGCTTGGATGATATCGCCGGGTGCATTGGCACTTACCACGCTAAAGACGTGGTATATCACAAAATGCCGGTTCAGTGCCGACCAGCGGTGATATACCCGACAGTATTGCTTACGTTGGCAATAAATGTGGATTTCATAATCGGCAAACGACTGGCCGACCAGATGGCTGATATCTTGGCCACCTGCGTCGATACGGACGAACGTTTGCCCCCCTTTGATTCTCTCCAGAAAAACCACGAACAATGATAACAGCCGATTGAAAATCGCCATGACTGTCCCCTAGAGAGCCAGTATTGGATTTTACGCGTGCGTGGCGTAGTGGTGCATGGTAAACGCCCGCAATACGATGTAGAGCAGGATACCGGTACGAACACTCGCGATGACGTGGTCATTCCGGTTTGCTGTGGCACGCTCTACGACACGCTCGGCCGTTTCACGCAAATGGAACAATTCAGGGTCGGTAGAACGCGATGAGGTATACACGCCCCGTAGTCGACTGAGCAGTTCTGCAAGATTGGTATTCTTGCTCACCAGTTCGCGATTGTCCGCCAGATAAGCAAACGCATGGACCAACACCTTATCCAGAACTTCTTCGATGTCTTTGGATTGGCGGTGGTTGTAATTATCCGACATGTACTCGAGCGTCTTGCGGAACAAAGACTCTGGCATGGTTTGCATGGCTGAGCCCACCACATCGACCAACTCTTCCCGGATAAAGGAGTTGCGGTCAGAGATCACCGAACGAATGTACGTACCATACGCACTTAGGTTCTTGGTCTTGTCACGCAAGATTTCTGCGCCGTCGTGCTCCACCACAGCACTGGTGGAATAAATCCGGGTACCCTGTCGATGGACCTGCATGAACACCTCGTAGATGTTTTTCATGACGTCCCGGATACGCCCTTGGACATCATTGAGCATGTCTTGGATATCGTCGTCATTATCGAACTTACGAATCGTCTCGTAATGGATACCACCTTCTTTCGCGGGCTTGATGATTTCTTCAGCCCGGTAGCGGAAGAATTCCGACCAGTTCTTGAGTTGCTTAATCAGGAAGCGACCGGAGAGCGATGCGTAAGTGGCTTCGGCCACAGCTGGATCAGCGGGATAGCGGAAGTACTGGAACAGCAAGCTGGTGAGGAATTTGTATTGCAAGGCCAGCAGTACGTCGACCATTGCTTCTTCCTTGACTTTCTCACTGATAAACTTGCTGTGGAAGATGGCGTGTAACAACCATACGACCGACAAGTTCATTGTGTCGCTGGAAACGATACGCTTGTCAAAGTCAATGCGAGTACCGACTTCTTTGCCGCGCTCGTCGTAAACTTTGAGTTGGGCCAGCCGGCCACCAAGTGGACCTTCTTCAGCTTGAAGAACTTCTTCGAACCAGCGGCTACGGTCACTGGCATAAAAACGAACCGTCTGCACACCCAACAGGTGGCCACCGAAAAACTCGATGTGTTCACGGTTTTTGTTGACAAAAGAGACGTGGTACAAGTGCACTGTTCTTGCAAACCGTGCATCAATTTTCAACGCTTTGCATTCATCGTCGAAAATGCTTTTGATGGATTCGGACATGGGGCCGCTCTCGTAAAAAAGAGGTGGATACACAAGATTAGCGCTTTTCATGTCCTGTAAGAAATATGCGGCATAAAGACCAGCACCCGTAGGTACTGGTCAAAAATCAGCCGAAACGGGCTTTGGCGAAGGCTTCCAAACTCGGGTAAACCTTGCAACCGGCAGCGCGTGCATAGGCTTCAACGGCCGTCACCAGATCTTTGGCCTTGGGTGCAACCTCGCCTTCTGGGGATTCTTCGATGACGACAACATAGTCGTCACGACCATCGAGCGGCATGCTGGCGATGTCGTTGGTTACGTTCACCACGTCTTGTTCGGTCATCTCGGCTTCCGAAACACCGTACACCTGGAGAGCACTTTGGTTCTGGGGTTTCTCCTCAGTCGTGAGCAAGGAGACCAGTTTCACCATGGCCGAATTATCCAGCTGCTGACTTTCCAACGCCGGTTTGTTTTCTTCGTCAGGCTCTTTCTTGCCGTATTCTTGTTGCAATGCTTCGGTCAGCGCATTGCCCAAGGGGCCATTGAGTTTGATGGGTTGGCTACCCGCGTCGGCCTCTTCGAGGGCACGCCGCAGATTCTGGCTAAGTTGGATGGTCATCACACGTCCTTTAAGTAAATAGGAACAAAACTGTCACACTATGGCAAACCTTATTAATGAGGTTTAAAAAAGCCAAAAGGATTTAAACGCGTTTTGAGAGCTTCTATATAGAAGTGATAGGCTGCTTCGTCTAGGTCAGTTTGATGGCGATATAGAAGCTCTCATGCAGTCTTAAGCGCATTACTGAGGCCATCGGCGGGCGGGGGCGGGCCGGGCCGCGCGCCTATCAATATCACAATGCAGCCCTTTTTCTGTATCCCATAGTCTTTCATCAAAAAAGATAAAGTGTAAGCAACTTCGTTTGCATTTTGTTTATCGTTCGTTTGCTTGTTCTTGGTTGCTTTGCAACGCTGACGCTCAAAAAGGATTTTTCTCCAGAAAAAATCCTTTTTTAAAGAAACTTGATTCTGGTGAATATATAACTGATCTAACGTATTTTTTAATCACTCATACACTAATTTATGAGTAAACTCTGACGCAAAATTTCAGAAAAAAATCATCAACAAAAATCAGTTTACTCATAAAAACCATACGTAGAGAAACGTGGCAGGGGGTAGGGGGGCCTTATGTTA